>BNJU01002778.1_pt1 | contig 198278 bp, 262 predicted proteins | sample 8539281 | NCBI WGS metagenome assembly BNJU01 (sample SAMD00202456, study PRJDB9452) | human saliva metagenome | isolation source: human saliva | place: Japan | reverse complement strand
ATGGAGTGCCTCTCCAGCCGTGTAAGATTACTTAATCAAAGAAGAATCACGGTTTACTGAGACGAAATGTTCATCAGTAAACAGGTTCGTAATAAAACAGAACAGTACTACAACCAAGAACAATTTGATGGTGATTGATGTAAAGATAAAGTGCGGTCAATTTGACCGCACTTTTTACTAACTATTTCAATCTTTCTAACTGTTGAATAATGGCTTCATCAGGTTGTGATTGATTTTATACACGTATAAAGAGTAAAGGCAATGGTTAATGCAATATAAACGCAACCCAGAAACCTTTGTTGATGCCGCTTGGAATAATCCAATCCGTGGGAAAGAATATAACCAACTGGAATACCCACCTAACAGGGCAAGCAGCGTGATATAAAGAATAATTTTAGTGTCTTTATAGCCACGTAAAATGCCGCTCACGACCACTTGCACAGAATCTGAAAATTGATAAATCGCCGCCATCGCTAATAAGGTCTGAAAGGGCAATAACGGTGGCATTATCGCTACAATTAATGCATGACTTTGCACTAAATATCCAAATCACCACCAATACACTTGCTGCAATCGCCAAGAATAATAGCCGCGTGAGCGATTTTGGCTTTTTGTGTGTGATTACCAAGCTCCGCCACTAAATGGTTGCGCCATCGCAATAGACAAATTATAAAGGCTACGGCAGTATATTGAAGGTAATTCTTGTGGCTCACATCTGCGCCTAATGGGGAAAGTAATAAACCGCTCAAGGCAAACAGTGACACTTCACTACATAGTGCAATCGCGATCGGCAAGCCAAGTGCGGTCAATTTTTCAATGTTTTGATGTCATTTTCAATCTTTTCAAAGACTTTCAAACTATGTTCATTATAGTTTTTGTTGAATAGGTAATCATCAAGATTGCCATTGCTAGTTGATACATTTGTTGCCACACCACAACCGACACCGCCCAACGCAGGTGCACCAAATTTGCCAAATAAACATATAATTTACAGCGGAATATCTGAGCATTAACCCCATGAAGGTAATCACTATGGCAGGTTTGGTCTTAGCAACCATCATTCAAACAACGAAATTAATGGTAATAAATAGGTCGGGTAATCCCACACCATCGCACTAAATAATTCATCGTCACATCTGCTATAGGGGGAATCCATATTCAAATCTAATATGAAATCATTATGATAGATGATAAGGCAAGGAATCACCAAAATGCTAAAGGCCTGTCTCACGGTGAGCAAGCGATGGCGTTGCCTGAACCATTTAATAGGAAATTGTTGGAGGTAAGGCGGAGTAATAACTTGTCCGAAAGTACCAAAGGTAGCCAAATAGAGGCACCAATGACAACGCCTACTGCTGAGCTCACACGCCCAGCCATAATCACATCCATTGTGCCCATGTTGTTTGAGTTAATTGGGCGTTTCGATAGGTGTCGTAATTGGATAAGTTTTTTTATCGACTGGGTATTGAGAAAGATGAGAATTATAATTTGCTATAATATTGAAAAATTTTTAATTAGGGAATAATGTTTATAGGTGTTGTACAGGGTATGCCCAAATTGCGTAATTAAAGATAGCGATATTTTGAGAACACAGATCGTAAAATTAGCCGTTGAAATGCGAAAGGTCTAGAAATTGGTGCATCAGTGGCAACAACAAGTGCTTAATTTGGGTGACTGAAATTATGATGATCTTGGTGGTAAGCTTTGACGACGCAGGGGAAACTTGCAGCATCACCAACTTTTTGTGCTTGTTGCGATTTTAATGAACGCGCAAATGGGCTCAGAAATTGGCGGACATATTTCATCCGGCCACGTTTATTGTACCGCAAGCGTTTGCCAGATTATGGAAAGCGGCATTGTAGTTTGGTTTAAACACCCAATAAAGACGTGATGAATATATACTCACCAAAGGTTTTATTGCGATTGACGGTATCAGTCTTACTATTGGTGAAGTGAAAGACGATGAATTTGCAGAATTTAATCCCTTTAAACTGTATATTATGAACCTTGATCGGCAAACGCCAAATTGGTGATTTAGTAAATATTGAAATCAGATCCGCAAACGTAAAGGGATTGTATATGGTGGCAATTATTTAGAGGGATATTACTAATCTGTTCAAATTAATGTTTATTATGTTGAATATATTACTTTATTTCATTTTAATTGTTCTGATTATATACACCGCCATCGAATAAAGTCGGATAGTTTTTAGAACTAAAACATAAACAACTCATATAAATGACAAATGAAAAACTAACATTGCTAATTGGCATGTTTTACCGTTCTCCAGTTGCTTGCAAAGAGGAAAATATGATTACCTCAATGACGAGCCATTATTAAGAAGCACGCTAGCAGTATTGTAAGAGGAAGTTAAACAATTAAGATCATACTTGTAATGTTGTTAAAAAGGAAGTGCACCTCTGATCCATATAAAGAAGGTATTAATTTGAGACAACAAAAAATAAAAAATACCGGCATAATGTATTTCGGTAGTGCGTACACAAAAATATCGACACCTAATTTTTTTCTGCTCGTGCACAAATGTATGTGAAAGTAGATTATTAGAAACAAAAACGCCACTTGTTATCATGTTTTTTAATTCACGAAAATTTATAAAATTTTTAACCGCACTATATAGTTCATTAGCCTTGTTCTTCGCTTTTTTCCATTTCAGAATAAGAAACGCCAATGCACCAAATAAGGACAAATTAAGGTTGACCTTGAATTTAAGACCAAAACTAATCTAAGTTTAGCACCTAATTCATATGTAAACCCAAATTGAAGGAAATGACAGAAATCATCATCATGAAGTATGTGAAGCGATGTTATGGGTAATATCGAACTGAGAATTAAGGAATCCTGAAGGAAACGACACAACAAAACATGGTTGTATTGATAAATTACCGCACCATTTAAGCGTTGGCGTGACACTATGCATTGACGAACCTTTCCAATGCGATCGCGTTTACCATACAAGAGTCACCAGCAAGTACACCGACTATACCGGTTTCAATAAGCACAATGGGAGTTTACACTTGCGGATAAAGACCAGCAAATTACGCTTAATGGATACGAGCGTGATATTTTCTGGAATAAACCAAAGCCACAAATAAGAACAAATAGCGCCCAATAACCGTAAATCGGTGTAAAAAGTTGATAAGAAATTCATTGAAACCATTTACAATCAGTTAGCAAATTAATAAAATTGGGCTTATTTAATCGGCCATTGGAAAGTTTGTGGAAAATTTTGCGGTGTAAATTTGCATTGTGGGGCTGGTATTTTATAATCCGTGCTCAAAGTTTGTCTTTGAGTACCCTAGGTACCCATAATGCCTGCAATTTTTATTTAAACTTTAATCAATATGAACACAAAATGGTATTTAAATTAACGCTGGTTCACAAGCGTAAGGTAAGGGCGCAGCCGCCGCCTGCGTCATAACGGTCAAATCCCACTTATGGTGGCGCGAAGACCTACCAATCATCTTAAATCACGATGAATTAAAACAACGGTCAAGTTTGAAGGATTCTTCTATAGCGATAAAATCACTTTAGTGGTTGGAAGGTAAAGGTAGTGAAAGTTCAAGCAAGTAACGTCACCATTAAACCAAATTTCGTCTATATTGACTTCAAAAAAAGAGCATAATCAAGTATTTACGCTATCTAAAGTCAATTTTAATTCTGGAACATTTTGTTATTTTTAGATTTAAAGTTTAATAAAAATCAAACAGCCGGAAAACGTTTCGAACGTGATTTGTGATGTGCATCTTCACGGAAGAGCCTTTATTTGGTAGACTAAGTGGTTTTTCTGCGTAATGTTGAGTGGTACGTAGCGTCCGTTGTTTTCGCGTCTACTGTCAATCATTAATGAAAGGTCTGTTGCCGCTTTAGCACGAAGATCTCAACTGCACTCCTGGCTGATCTCTTCCATGCTCTTTATATTTTATTGATGTCGCACACATATCTTTAGCCACCCGGTAAAGGAACTACGTCGAGTTTTCGTCCCCATTTATTCGTAAACAGAAACCGATTTTCAGCGGATGTCGTCGACAATCTCTTTAGTCATCGTAATTTTAACGCAACACTGTTTTTGCTGTGTATTGCAAAATCGTTGTAAATGTGCGAACTATACCTTAACCACGTCTATTGGGCGTTGTCCAAGTTGTACATCACATCCATAATGTCCTCTATATCACCTAAAAGTGTCGTAGATTTCATCCAAGATATAATCTTCTAATGCACACATCACGTATCTACTTTGAATGAACCCTGTTGATGGACTGATTCAGTAACCCATTCTTCTCGCCAGGCTCCAACAGGGCCAACAACCCAACTGATATTTGCGGTTGGTTTACGTTTTTCTCTCAATCTTAAATATTCACGGATGTGTATAGGCCTATTTCATCAAGGGTAATGGTGGATCTTGGAAATATTAAGTACTTTCTTCCGCCTGGAATGTTTGAGTTTCGGAGAGCCCTTCGCTTTTTTAAGCGGCAAATTTTTCATATCGTTCAAGCACTTAACAAACAGAATATTGTCTTTCGTGAGATACTGCATATTCAGCTTGCAGCTTCCAGAATAGCAATGTGTTTATCTTTCAACGCAACTTCTTTTTATCGGCCATCGCAGTAGTAATACACACCACGATTAACCATCCGCTCGATTCCGGCATATCTGCCTTGTGGCAACTTGATTAATTCGCTTTCTTGGACGTGCCATAATATCCCCTTACTAACTTAATACCGTGACCGCCTTCTTTGTTTGCACTGGCTGTACCTTTCTTCACCTTTCAAATCTTGTCACCATCAGATCGTAAATAAGCGAATTTTCTATTTTGGATGAAGGAAATCTGAATCATTGCTTTCATCCGATATTGGTGAATGTCATAACGTTAACGCTAACACCCTGACCGCATCATCAAAAATTCCCTCCCATATTTATCTAATAAAAACCGCCATAAGAGCTACATTAATTATTCATATCATTCCGTTTATTTTGTTCGATCCATTTCTCACCTCATCGCCACTCCAGCCAAGCATATACGGTTGAGATATACAGGCTTCGGGAATTTACCATCACGAACGAGATTGTAAAGTTCATCTTCGCTAAGTTTTGTTGCCTCACAAACAAGTGCTAACGGTATTAGAGCAAATTGGCGTTGTTTTGATTGCTTTTCCATATTCAACACCTTAAAATTTTGAATACATAGCACACATAATCTTTTTGGGCAGTTGTAAGCAACCAGTGAGTTACTTGGTTGTCTGTTCTAAAGTCATAAGATGTATGTTTCGCTATTTATCCACATTGTGAAAAAATTTAGATGATCATCTCTATAAATGCGTCATTCTCGATCTCGAATGGCGACGGTTACAGTGTAATTTACTTCTCTCCAACTTCTTTCCATCGTCTATCCATTTAATAACAGGCTCTGGAGTGATTTTTAAAAGACCTCCAACCCATCATTATTTAGCATAGCTTGTTTTGTTGGAAGTCTTGCGCAAAGAAACCAATGAAATGAAATCAGGCAAAAACGTTAATTGTTCTTCTGTTAGCTGTAAAACTATAACAGTTTTAAACTCATAAACTTTCACTCATACTTACCCATCATATTTTCCATAAATCGCTTATTTTGAGCATCTTTCTGTGTGTGGGGAAATGCATTGCCTTGATTAATAGTTTTATCATCATACTCTGGGTCAGTATATTCTTTTCTCTGATATCAAGGATGTCGCAGAAGATCTTGACATGTAATACGATAATAATATTCCCAAGTTTTGGCCAACGGTTTAGGTAAATCTTCACGCTAATCTTTGGCTCTTCCCACATTCCGATTATGTCCCAGTCATCTTCTACTCACATCTAAAGCTACCTATCATCTCCATTCTGCTAATGAATCATCTAAATAACTATTCAAATCAAATACCATTCCTTTTTAATGAAAGGTGTCAGGAATGTTTTCACCGAATTTAAATTCACTGTGCAGTAATAAATTATTGCTTTCTTCCATTTTCAACATCACAGGCTCGCTATCTGCCCAAGTTAAATTTTTCATTTCTTTTCTCTCAATTTTCATGAATAACCAAGTGCATTGTTTGCTTCCCGGGACGAGCTCATTATTGGCGTTCACCAAAGAGCGAAATAATCTCGCCAATTGTACTTGTGTTTCATTCCACCAAAATAGAGGTATAATCGTCTAACACCTCCTTACATATCCACGAAAAGCCTTTTAATAACTGATTTTTCCAATCATCTAATCGTCCATATTTCTTTACTGGCCAGGAATTGTCACCGCTCTGTATTAAGTGTGGTGGGTCAGACATAACGCACCTGAAAGATTTGTCGGGGTGTGGCATATTGCAGTAGAGTCATGGATCACGTCAGGCGACGCTTCTAAATGTCCTGAATTTTGTCACGATCCTGTAAACTTAGTTTTTGTTTTCTTATATCTGCAAAGCAGCATTCCGATTACTCTTATCAAAGCAAAACGTGTCTCCACCGCAGCAGGCATCTAGATTGATTTCCATCTTATACTTTTAGAAACAGCTAGGCGCCTCGCCGGAGACGCCTGTACAGTGATTTGCCAGCATCGATTTACTCACGGTTTGCAAATATCAGGCACTTCAGCTGCTTCCCATAATTTGCTCTGGTTTATCTTCTTTTGGTACTTAATCCAATATTGGACGATTTCCCAGTGCTCTCCTCGCTGGCTGTTTCCCTAGTCTCTTACCGCTCCCCATTCATGTCCGAATTTCGGCGTTCAACACAACGTATCTTTTGCCATTTTGATGCCCTGTAAACTCTGTTTAAACATCTTTTACTCCACGAGAGATAAGCCATATTTCAAATTAGAAAACTCAGATAACTTTCTTTTGGTGTGCCTATCAAAAATAAGCAAGGGCATAAAGAATGATTGACTCGGCAATCATCATATTTAATACGTTTCCCACATTGATCAACTATCATTTTATTTATTTACCGCGCTCACTTACCTGTAAAGCAAGAAACGCTTTGTTTAATTTCCTCGATTAGGCACTCTGGGACTTTCGGAAATTTATCACCACTCGACCTCTCGGCTTTTCTGGGTAGTGGTGCGATCAGTAGTCGTCGGTAACACCACACACCGACACATAGTCAAGTACACGCCAAACACTCGCTAGCAAAGTAAGCTTTAATACTCGCAACATAAAATCATTAAATCTTGGATGTGTACTTAAAAATATCTCTAACGTTTTGGATTTATAGCGTAAAACGCCTACCGGCTTTGCCTTGCTGCGGTTGCCAGTGATAACCTTCTATTTTCAACCATTTCAAATTTTGATTTAGCGCTCACTAATTTTGCATATTCGGTATCATCTCAAACTGCAAACGATTCCAAATATATCAAGAGATTTGCATACTCTCTCCATCGCATAAAAACCAGGATAGTGTCAAAGAAAATCGCGTCAAAGTATCTCTGAGTCTTTCTCACCTTTGCACATTGCTCATCAATGAATAGGCTCAACATCTAATTTACATTTAAAAATATCTAAAATTTGGGTTTCAGCTGACTCCAGATGCGGTAGTTTTTACTTGTAGCGAAGACATCAACAACTGGTAGTCATTGCCCGCACCGCCAGATTGGATTGAGTGAGATAATTCGTTCCGGTGTTTTCACCACGAGATGGTACCATCTTCAAATTGAAATAGCTGTGTCATTTTCATCTTTAGTGATGGTTTAGAATTTGCCTCTACGTTGGTAAAGCATCTTGATTCATCTATATTAGTCAGTTTGATCAAAATTTAGGCATGTGGTCTCTCTCACATTTGTGCAGCTCAGACACAATCGGGCCATTGTTTGTTGGTGGATACTACGTTTGAGTTTCAAATTCACGAAGTGCGGTCAATTTTGGACCACTTTTCGTCGTCTGAGTTAATGAGTGGCAGCCATCAGTCGACTTTCGAGATGCGTACCAATTTCCTTTGCAGTGTTGATATTTCTCTAATCCAACTAACGCACACTCGGCAAAATCCTTCATAGTTTCATTTTACGAAGGATCGTCCAAGTTGCTTTATCTGAGGTAAGCTATTGGATCTATTTTGCGCGTAATGCGGCCATCTCTTCTCACGCAAAGCGTTTAATCTCAAATGGGGTTTTTAAGTGTTGTCAGCTCTTCCAGGTAAAAGCTTTCTTGATGCCAATCATCTAGAAACTCTCTCTCTGGTGATGCAATGAGCGAAAGGAGAGCATGCTCTGCATTTACATCGTTTAAAATGGCGGCATTGATATTGTCATTGGCGTAATCAGTCATTTTCCAGGTGCGGTGAATGTGGTGTCAGATTAGCGATGTTTCAAATTTTTATAACCTCTTCCAAGTTGATCGCGTGCAGCAGCACCGAAAACAAAGAGCGACCATGGTCGAGATTTGTTATACATCTGGTTCAAAATCCTGTTTCAGTGGCCGCTGTTCTGTCTTTGTGGAATGTGTATCCATTCTGTGCCGTCGTTTTACTAAGTCCAATAAACTGAGCATCAGAGAGTTTGCGACATATTCTGGTCGCTCTTCCGTTTGTATGTTGGCATTTTATCATGCACTGCCTTGCGTTTACTTGCCCATCGCCATAGTTTAAAGAATCTCAGTTAGCGGTGACTGGAAATCGGGCCAGGGTATGCCGATTACGGCTTCATGCGGTTGCCAAAACGCGTACAATATTTGCTGTAGAGACACCGTCCAATTGCTGAGCCACTCACGGATGCTGGTGGAAAGCAACTGTCTCTTTTTCCGTTGCAAGCATGGAATAAATCCGTCGATTTGGTTTGCGGCATATTATACCTCGGGCATACGAGCGCTGGTGGATTGCTCGAAATCAAAGCGATCTTCGATACGCGATAAGGCCTCACTCGTAGCGCGTTTGAGTGGAGTAGGAATATCTTTACTAGCGGTGCTTGCATCATGACGCAGTAGGAAAAGAGCAGTCAGCGCAATGACCATTTCTTCAAAAATACTGGCTGCAAGCACACACGTTGCTGCTACGCTTATAAAGGCTCAGCAGTTTGACCAATAAAAGCGCTTGACAGCCAAGGTTGCGAGCACACGCCGAGATATCAATTCTCGTGGATCTCGCCAGTGTAGTCAATGGTAGGCCATACAGAGTACTAATGCGGGTACACCGATCTCGTTTCGTTTAAACTTCTTTCTAGGTGCATCTTTTGATCACCATTCCGCACGGCTTGTATATGCACCCAGTGTTTATTTATCTCTTTTACCGAGATTGGCTTTGGTGCTCCAAAGCCCGCGAGCGGATAAATAATTTTATTGCGTTCTTCCAGCGGCAAGTTCGCTGTTAGTCTTACAAAGGCGTTTCGTTTTCTATGCCTCCTTAATGTCAGCTTGCTTCTATAGATACGTGTTAGCTGAGCCTGTATTTCGCCTAGCCACGGTTGTGAGATGCTTTTGATACCACCGTTCAGCGATCCACCGCACCTCGCTCTTTTCACGCCTCCTAGTGCAGGGCTCGGGTGTAGCTTCTTTAGCTTCTGCCGCTAATGCAGGTGAGGCAGCCATTGCGGCAGCGATGGATTGAAACAAAATGCAAGGTACAGCGTATGTGGTATACTCAGTCGAGAGTTGATTTGGTTTCAAGGAGTAGCACTCATGTTGGTGGAATTAGGTACTCCTAGGCGCCAAGGGTGTTAGCAGCTAAAGCATAGTTTAAAGTACGTGTCAAACTAAGGCATGCTGTTTCCCAGCTGGTATGCCTCGCACCACTTGAACAGTGCAAAGGTAGTTGATGCCTTCTACTTGAAAGCTGGCTGCTGAAACATTCCAAAGAACCATTAAGGCGCCTTTCTTTATGCTTTGGCAAGGCTCAGGCCCTATTGTTTCCTCCACAACACCTGCTGAAGATAATCGAGACTCTCAGCGTCCTCAAATAAAGGATATTAATATGAGATAAACCTGAAGCTGACGCTCTTGCCCTCACTTTTGCAAGAGATGTAAGCCAAAACGTATCAAGCCTCATCAACTGCAGCTCCTTACATTTATTTTAAACAGCGACTCAGCTAATGGCATTGCGGACTTTGTTGAAACGTTATCTAATAGATTTTTGTGTTATTAGATGAAACGCTAGATTTGATGAAGAGTTATTAACGCATGCAAAGGTCAATAAATGCAGCTCGACATAGTGCTTTAGCAATATTGTCTGGTGGCAGATTTGTATTTTTTATGCACTTTCTAATATAGCCTGTTTGATTAGTCACTTTATCTATATCAGATAGGCTTTTCTTTTCTTCTTCCATATTTGAACCTCTTTTTGTGCGATTACCATTTTCCAGCACACTTGATATTGATGTCTGTACTAAATATGCTTTTGGGAAATCAAAACCGATCCGTGGGCTTGTTACTTTTCCCCGACCGACTCTGTCAGCCTCAAGGTTGCTTAAAGATATAAAACAGCGCTGCCATTGACCCTGCCAAACCACATCGCTTCATTAAACACGCAGTACAGTTTTTCTCTCGGGGTTACTCGACAAACATGCCATAATATTTATATCCGCACGAGACCAAGCTAAAGAACGTTTCAAAGTGTTTTGCTTTGTTGCATAATTCTACTTTTAAGTAGATATTTATAACTCAAAATTTGCATAAAAAGTAGGATTATTTCTCATTTAAAGTAGTATTCATTTTGATTTTTAAGTAAAAATATTTTGTTAGTGGGTGTTTGATTGCCTATTTTTAATCAGTAGAATGTTGCATGATTTGAGATAGTGATCACAGGAATACGTTAATTTTTAAAGTGGAAATGACCGCACTTTTTAATGGAGGTTATATGAGATAATAACTGCACTTTCATGTAGCTTTTACTTGTGGCTGTTCTTCAGCAAATAATGTTTCAAAAATACCTACAGATGTGAAAGGAATGGTATTTAATAATGAGCATCAACATATATGGAAAGACTAGACATCCGTTATTTAGTTGATTATCCTAATGGCAACCAGTCAATTGAGTATGTGGTGGAACATATCGCATGAATAATCGGAATGAGGCGCAAACCTTAGCAAAAATCCCATCTGAGCATGCAAGCTGAGCATTTATCAATGCTTAATAAATTTTCTAGAATGGGATAAATTAGCAAAATCAAGAAATGACAGCTTTTTCAAAAAGAAATTGGAATGAGCTCCAACAACAAATGGATATAAGTTTATGCGTTCCATTCAGGCAATAATAATATCAAATGTTCTTGTTTTCTTGTTTTCCTTAACTAATACACCAGGTGGGTGCGGCAGAAGAGGCCATGTTACTGTTGATAGTGAAAATAATCAGAGATATTATAAACTCAAGACAGGAAGTTTAAAACCAGTAGATACATCTATTTATAATTAATAAATGAAACCTAATAAAAACCGCCATACAGGCGGTTTTGTTTTAATTAAAGAGTAGAGAATCAATTCTAATTCTTTTGTTGCTTATGGATTGATATTGAAGACGTATTCACCTTTTGATTTCTCCTGAAAAACTCTTACATTTCAAGGATATTTACGGGTTTATTATCTTTAAAGGCGTCAAAAGTAAATCCGTTTCTTCTTTATCAATAAATGATGTATCAACGTTAACTAGGAACGTATTTCCACCTGTCATAAAGAGCGAAAACAATATACTTGTCAGCAGATTTCTTGATGGATTCGATTCGGACATGACCTCTTTTTCAAGATTCTCCATTTGCGTCTTGTTCGTTTAGTTAAATCTTGGATTTCATCTTGGTCAATACTTTACCTGTCTTCCCCAACTGATAATGTAATTTCTTTTGGGTCATCGTAAGTCTTAATTTTTGCTCAATGTAAAATCTGCGCACGATAAAATTACTTTTCCTCCATATCTTTCATGCTAATAGCTTATTTCTTTGATGACTTCTGTTAGCTTGTTTGTGTGACGATACTTTTTCTGTCATTTTCTGCACAACAGTCATATATATAATGACCAGTTATACCTACTGCCTAGATACACACAAAAGATGATCCGAAAGGATTCATTTTTCTACAAACCTGTTTTTCGAATTTTCTCAAATAATTTTTGAAAATCTACTTTTCCTCTAGTACATCCCTCATTAACAAAGAATGTAACATTGAGTAGTTCTTTATCTTCCTCAGAAAGATTTGTAAGATTTTCTTTCGCCATATTTAGCAATACAGTACAACCAGGATAAACTATCATGGAATTGGTTTAACGAATGGCATGACTAGCTGTCAACTCGCCATGATAATTTTCTCCATCAATTTTAACAGATATTTTAACATCAGAAAATCAATCTACCAATATCATCACCTTTTAATTGATTTTCTGCAAGAACCAACAAATCATCTAAGGTTTATATTCATCTACTCAAATTTTACAATAAAAACAGAATACCAAAACACTTTTTCCCAACACTGAAATGTCTTGTAACTCTGCTATTTCGTCAGAAGTGCTATCACTGTTATAGCTGCGGATCTTCACTTGCTCATTAGGCATATTGTAGAGTAGTTTTATTCTAAGCAATCCACCGTAGTTTGCGCATATATCTTCCCATCTCTAATTGTTTTGTTACCTAAATCAATTTCTCATGGTTGTCCCGTCAGGAATAACAGGTTCCATAGAGTTACCATCAGCAATTACACACACGCATTTTCAAACTGAACACCTTGGCATAATGTGGCTTTAGACGTAATTTAAAATTGTGCTGAGTCTGCGATGTCATCAGCAAAACCGTACCCGGACAGCAAGGCGAACATCTTGATAAAAGTGCACCGCCACTTACATCACTATTTAATGGCGTGTTTCTATCCCATAAATCAAAGTTGATCCAAGCTCTTTTTATGTTTGATGTGACTTTTGTTTCAGTTGCTGAGTCAGTAGAGCCATATTTCAAATAAGCAGGACTAACTCCAAAGTATTCAGCCACAGATTCAATTTGTCATCTTTGGGTGCTGTAGCCAAGCGTATAACGTCTGGCCATTTTCATAGGTTACGCCTCAGAGCTCTTTTGAAGATCTCCTATTCTTTTTATTTTGCTGAGCCATTAATCATTAATCGGCCTACAAAGTCTGACATATAACCCCTTTATTCTACTAAAGGTAGAGAATACGTAACAAATAGTTGATTCAATCTACTAGTAGAAGACTATGCTACTTAAAATAGGAAAGAGGTAAGATGCTACCAATCGAAAAAGCTCATGAAATCGTAGCGGTATTTTCGCCATGGCGGGCACTTCAATATCACCCTGAGGCAACAAAATGGCGGCGAGAAAAGTACCAGCTGAACGCTGTGCAAAGATTGAAGAACTATACTGCAGTAAAAAATCAATTACGCCTGATTTGTAGGGATTAATTTATCAGTAAAAATCAAAAGAAAACCATAAAAATAAGGCAAAAATTATGGTAACGAAACAGAAACCATTATAGAGATGGTGAACAGATACCGGTGGAAAAAGCGCGGTAGCTGGGATTCTTGGGACTTCGAAAGTGAATTAAATAATCGTCTTTATCAAACACAGGGCCAACGGTTTCAAAATGAAGAGTTAATCGTTATTCAGCTTGAATATGGTTGCACACACACTATTGACTATGCCGTGCCGCTGGTGACGTTTTGCACATGATACCTCGTGCAGATGATTTAGATGCAGTAGAAATGGCAAATATTCAATTACATGAGTTATCAGCTCAGGATTGTTATTTGAGCATTAGAAAGAGCACTGCTGATGGAGATTACCAGTCTGAAGAAGATTTGATCCGCAAGTTATTAAATAAACATTTATCTGCAACACAACATTCTATTGAGGTGTGTGATTTACCATAATAAAGCGAGTAATGAAAACCACGGCGCCACCGTGGTTAATTACACTCACCAAAGGAGTTCACAAGATGAATGAATTATTACGATTAAGCGATAAAAATGCAAGTGCATTAATAATGAGCAGTCGAGAAATAACAAACTTGCTAATTTAGACGTACGTGTGTAAAAGCATTGAAAACACTTATTTCAAAAAGGTGTCATTGGGGGTATCACGAAACCGTACACCACCCACAGACATGGTCAAATCTACTATGAGTATTTTTGAATAAGCGCACACTTATATTTTAGTTGCTCAGCTTTTCACCTGAATTTACAGCTGCAGTTATTGACCGCTGGCAAGAGTTAGAAAACCAACATAAACTCCGACCGCACTTTTACCGCAAAATTATCTTCAAGCCTTAGAGCAGCAGGCATCAGAGAAAGAGAAACAAGCTTTGCGTTGGAGAGACAAGCGATGAACCTAAAGCGGACTTTGTGGATTTTACGTTGATATTGCTACAACAAAATCATTACGCGAAACGGCAAAATCTTAAATATGCCAGAGAAAGCAGATTGCGTACTAGAGCGTGATAGCGTCACGTCAATCAGGCAAACTCTGTTCCATATTCAGACAAACAAAGCCGTGGCTTATTTACAGTAAAACAGGTACAGCAGAGCACGGTCACAACTTGCTACTAAACTCGCGTGACATCGAAAGGTATTCAATGGATCGCACAACGTTACGCATCGGAGTTACATGTTATGAGCAAATTTATCCTCATCTTTTCAGATCCTAACGCTTTTGTAGATGAAGTGATGTTTGCCCTTTCTGGTAACGCTGTAAAAGCCTATTTTGTTGGTGGCTCAAAACGACTGGTTGCGAAAGAGAGTGATTTTATTTCATGTGAACAATTCTAAACACATTCACTGGCATCAACCGAGACAAAAACTATCTCATGAAATTCTTAAAGAGCTTGAAGAAGTTGGTTTTGATTCGTACTGGTTAAAACCGCTGGAAGAACGACTGAATTCTATTTAGCGAAAGACCTTCCTAACGTTGAAAATAAACCAGTGGCGAAAAAGGCCAGTGGCGAAAAACGCCACCAGTTACAAAAACGCCACCAGTGGCGAAAAAGTGCATGACACCGGTGGCGGAAAACGCCACCGCTACTCTGGCGAAAACGCCACCCTACAAAACAAATAATAAACAATATATAACCCCTATAGCCCCCAGCTGAGCAAGTTGTAGTTGGATTATTTGAACATGGCATTGCAAATCTTGCTGAAGAGCAAGGCGAACGTAAACCGACAGGGTACAAGCTCACTGACAAAACAAAACAAGCGATTGGCGCTCGATTGACATTCGAATTGGACGGTGTGCGCAAACGCGTGGTGGATTATCTCGTGTCGAAATGGGGACGCGATCCGGAAAATGGTTGAGTATCTCCGACCAAGTACGATTTTTCCGTCCAACAAACTTCGGTGAGCATGTCGGCTCAGAACGTTGGGACAACAGGCAAGACCAGAAATGCGGAGACGTGCTTGTGTGATGACATGGCACGATTTTAAAACCGAAAGGGCAGTGCGCCAAAACCCAGCAAGCAAAAGCACCGATTGGGCAAAGGGCGACAAATTCAAATTGTAATCCGCAAGTAGCGGAAAAACTACGCAAAATGGGGACAGTTGAAATGAACGTGGCAATCAGACAAGAAAATTGTGTTTCAGGGGTTGATTTAAATACTCATGTTTCAGAATTAGTTAATCAGTTATTTAATCGATTGTGTGTTCACTGCAACCGTTGGCGCTATAACTACCAACAGACGAAGCATTGGAAGAAGGAAATTTATTTGGATTGAGGAGCTAGTGAATCGCGATGTTTTATCTCGTGGATAGTTAGAGCGTGATTAGCGAGAGTTCGTGCAGCAAGAAATGATTATTTTCCAAACTCGTTTGATTTCATCGAGAGGTGCAAATTGCGATGGATTTACCGTCAGAAGAAGAATTAGACAGCGTTTAGCCGTTTTCAAATGTTATGGCATGGCTGATGTAGATAAATTTTAAATTCAATTCTACCGTGGAATAGTTTCGATCACCGATTTGGTATTGTCGTTGTCGGTAGATACACTTGGTCAGCAGAGCAGTTACGAAAAGAAATTAAACAGGCCTTACGCAACATGGCAGACCGTTTAAAAATGGTGAAGTGTTACCTGAGCCAACAAAATACCAGCACATGCTACATCTATGCCAGTCTCAAAAACACGTCAAGCAGAGATTATTGCAAGCATTAAAGGATCGTTGCGGGGCATTAATGCAAGTATTGTTGTTGACACCCATATAAACAATCAGACCTTGGTTTAATGATAGCTTTAGAATTCCGCGCAATGCTGCACAGGTAATGACGAAGAGAATGGTGTTAATGCCAGAGCCTACTGAATTACAACATAAGGAATCGGGTGTAGTTAATTGCGAGAGCTATTAGTGATGAATTTCACTGCTGGTGGTGACTTTTCAAAAATAAGCGAAGTGCGGTCAAAATTACTTACAAAAAGCGTTGATGAATTTTTGTTGGCGGTATTAAGCATTGTCAGTTGAGTGATGGTGAATACTGTCATAAAGAATTAACAATTACCCTGCACTTAGACGGTTTTATTAGAACTTGTTGCACTCACGATACAGAAATGCGCAGGAAACCACGATGCAGAAAAGCATCGTTGGTGGTGGAACAAAATATAGAGCAAGCAATCATTGCAAAAATCCAAGTGGATTTAAAACATGCTCGCCCTTAACAGAATCAGATTTAGTGCTGTATTGTTTTAAGAATGGACTTCAACGTTTGTTGAGTGATGCGTTATTAAGAAAGGTTTTTAGTGTTAAAAATTACGAACGAGACAATAAAGAAAGTTCTACCTGTTTCGAAGATCCCTTATTTATCACATGGACCGTTTAGATAAAAGCTACTTTAAATTTAAAAGCAGATGATCCTCCACTTCAATATATGGAAGACCAAAGCCGCAATATATCGTTCTGGAAAAATGGTTACGTTGGGAAAAACTCAGCCTGTAGTGCTGTGGTAAACAAGCAGATGATCCATCATTTAATTGTCAGCGGTAATGGTGTGATGAAGCAAAGCTGATGATTTGATTGTATTCGCTTTGCTGAATTCATCACAATGAATTACATCAAAACATAAAAGCATTTGAAGAAAAAGTATGGTTCATAAATAGAGCTTTTGGCATAAGTTCTTTTATACTCCATCAAGATAGTGCATTAGTGATTGATTAATAGTTTAACAATCAACAGTGCGGTCTTTTTTAAAGTGAGATTTCCAAGATGACGATAACACTTGAACTACCATTTCCACCTTCTGTTAATACCTATTGGCGCAGAGTAAATGGGAAAACATTAATTAGCGCGAAAGGACGCGCAGCACGTTGGGTCGCCTGATGACAAGACGCTCAGCAAGATTTCCAGCGGGTATTCGTGCTGCAGTGGTGGTGGAAGCACTGAGCGGATAGAGAATGCGTGATTTGGATAATCTTTAAATCATTATTAGACGCGTTAGTGAAAGCGGGCGTGCTGGTGGACGATAGTGTTATTGATGATTTGCGAATTGTACGCAAATGTGTAGTCAAGGGTGGAAAGGTTTTAGTGTCGATTAAGGAGATGTCATGTTAGATATTGATGCAATTGCTGTTGAATTTAGTTATTGGGCAACACCGCGACATGAAACAGAATTCTCACGGTTGCCGCTGACTTTGGCAGAAATGAAATGTGAAGCACGCTATGCACACAAATATCGCATTAATTCCTATCTCTGATGACCTTGGTTTAAAATTGATGGGTATTCTGGTATTATCCGTAAACTCTACACCGAGCTTTATGATGTATTTGTAGCTAACTTATATAAAACGGTGGGATAAAGAAGAAATCTTGATATACCTAAGAATCTCAAAAACAGAATATTTTTAATCGTTTAAAAACCGTGAAAACATCCTTAATGTTGATGATCATGAGTGGTGGAAGTGCAAAGTATTTTTATTGTTTAAAATTTTAATAAAAATGCCTTGACAGTCCGGACAAAAGAGTATCATGTTTGCTAGTAGTGCACTTTTGTGCACGTTTTAAAGTGTAAGTGATTTTCATGCCCTCGATGGTTTTCCATCGGGGGTTTTATTGCCAAAATATGGTGGGGTATAATGCAAATTTTAAAAGACATGCCTGATAGAGTCTCAGGCTTATGGTTGATTAACTGCTTTTATTCGGAGCTGACTTGTCCGAATGGTCTATTTTATCTGGTGTTCTTGCTCACTATATGTGTTATATACGTGAATTCTCGCTATACGAATGTTAGAACTCGAAGAAATTCGAGCGGGCGTTCGTGACAAAAACGGTGAAATGACAGGGTGATAAAGATGTCAAAACTCAAAAGCTAGTGCTTGCGTGTTTGTTTAGTAGTAATCGTTGGATTGGTATAGACTTGCAAGATCGTCTCATCAGGAATTATAATCTCGAGAATGGTGCACGCGAAACTGCGGATGAAGAAGGTTGTCAGAACTAATCCGCATCAATGTGCAGCAAAAAGAGACATTTGGTATCGGAGCGGTTACATACGGGTGGCGCTAATGTCATACAGGGTAAAACCGATACCAATGAAGAAATAGCAGATCAGTATGCAAAGATTTGCAAGGTTAGTAAGTGCATTATTGATTACTATCCATACAATGAAATGAACCAAAATCAAAATAGATGCTTTCGGCTCATTAATTTTAACATTGGATGTCAAGGCTCTGGTTTTACTTTGACAGAGAAAGTGGTCGTTTTAAAAAGACTCAGCTTTATAAAGTCGCAATTGATAAAGATTTTATACGCATGGGTAATACTTTCCACTATTCCAGGGTGAATGGTAAGGGTACATACAACCATATTAAAACGAAGCATTGGCGGAACTGACGGTGTTTATTCCAGTCAATAAAGCAGTTGCTAGCGTAGGTGATAGCAGGTGCGTTATGGGAGCCATTAAAATCAGATGGCGAAAGCGTAAACAAAGAGCCTAAACCGCACCGCTATTTATTAGTGGGGCAATATGATTGCATCTGGCACATATCATAAATGGATTCAGCAAAGGTTTTGACAGGTGCCCGCTGTTTCTGCGTTTGTAATTTTGCATTGTGTGGGATGGATTCACAGTCAGTCAGCAACTATTGATGGGTTGAATGAAAGATTAAAACGCACCAAGAACAATTCTGCACAAAGTCAAACGATCACCCGATTAGGAAGAAGATGCTGAGCGAAATAGACAGCCACATTTGAGCTAAGTCAGGTGAGCAGATGCATGAGCAAACTCGATGCAGTTATCAACTATACCGAAAACGTTGAAAACCAGTATGCTTTAATACTAGCGCTCCAGTAACGTTGCTGAGTTCTGCGCCAATAAACCTGTTGTACGGTTGTTCACTTACCTGCAGCGACCGCTCATTAGTAGGTACATTTGCTGGCATACGGCGTGATGGACAAAGCTGCAATCCAAACGTGAACGTGCTAAACCGCATGTAAAATGGCGCAACAGAGTAGTTGGGCAAATAAAGGTGAGGACACTCATCTTTGTGGAACTAGCAGCAAGCATTTCTAAAGCATGTAGAGCAAGGCTGTAAGAATACAACAACTCGTCAGTAATGGTTAATGGATGAACATCAAGGTTGTGGTTGGCAAAGACATCAGAAAGGAAAGACATCGTCTCAGCGTGGTTATGGATCCCAATGGCGAAAAATAAGATCTGGTTGTGTTAGTGGAGACAACCATCTGTGCCAAGTGTTTAAAGCAAGGTCTGTTTGTAACAGCTACAACTGTTGACCACATAATCCCTGACAGTCTCACGGTAGTGATGACTTAACTAATTCACAAAGTTTATGTAATTCGCGCCATAAATCTCAAAACAGCGAGAACGATTGAAATAGTGCTTTAAAGTGCGGTTGTTTTTGTAAGGGTAGGGGTAAAATTCTAGGTTTTGGTCATCGAAACCGCTAACTCTATTTTTCGCCAACCGCGAAATTAAAAATTTAGGGAACGCCAAATGACAGAATAGCAACAACGCTGGGGCGAGGAAGAAAGCCCACCCCGACGAAAGTGAAAGAGCGTCGTGGCAACCCCGTGTAAAAGAGAAAATTAAATAAAGACGAGCCTGAGTTCAGTCCATTTAATCGAAAAACACCCCACCGCCATCTCAGCTTATTACTGATGGCAAAAGATGTGGGCTTTATTCTAAAAAGAATTACTATCCCAAGGGAGTTCTACCACAAACCGATCTTGAAGTAGTGACAAACTATTGCATTGCATATCAGAATCGTAATCGTGCTTGTAAAGATGTTGCGCGTACGGCACGTTTGTTGAGAACGGAACGGTGGATTATCGAATCCTGCTTTTACTGTTTTGAATGAAGCGTTGAAACAGATGACTACATTCGAGCGTTGCTCGACTCTGACCCAAGCAGTCGACAACGATTGATTGGCAAGGTAGATGAGCAAAATCACAACCATTCGCGGAGTTAATGCAATGACAGATAATGTAAAAAGGCAATTACATGCCAAAAGATGTTATTGTTGAAATTCCTGCTTGCTGATTTATTGTAAAACCTGTCAGCAAAGTTCATTGATGATTTAGAAAAGCAAAGTGCGGTTAAATTTTTATTATTTTGATGAAGTTAAAGCGAAAAAGTGTAAATTCATTCAATATCAGCCACACATGCAAAAGGCAGTGGGCATCAAAACGACAAAATATCACGCTTGAACCGTGGCAACTCTTCATTATGGCAATACTTTCGGGTGGTTGCGCAGCGGACAATCTGCGTCGTTACCGTGAAGTTTATGTTGAAGTACCCGCAAAACGGTAAAATCAGCTATTTCTGCAGGTGTCGGTTTGTATATGTTCTGCATGGATAATGAGTTTGGTGCGAAGTTCAGGTGCAACCACCGAAAAACAAGCGTGGGAAGTATTCCGTCCCGCTCGATTGATGCGTAAGAAAACCGATCTCTTTGCTCAACTTTCGGTATTGAGCAATGCTCTAACTTAAACCGTCCTTCTGATGGTTCTCGTTTTGAAACCGCTGGTTGGTTCACCTGGTGATGGTGCACGCTCTAGTTGTGCGATAGTGCACGAATATCGAGTGACTAAGACGAATGAGGAGCTATATACCACTATGTTGATCGGTATGGGGGCACGTAAACAACCGCTTGCGTTTACTATTACGACTGCAGGTTATAACATCGAAGGTCCTTGTTATGACAAACGCAGAGAAGTAATTGAAAAACTATCCGGTGCAATCTGAATGATGAGTATTTGGGATAATTTATACAATTGGACGAAGATGATGATTGGACAGATGAAAGGTATTACGCAAAAGCAAATCCAAACTTTTGATGTGTCAGTGTATGCGATTACCTCAATTAGTCAGCAAAAACAAGGCTAATAATGCACGTCTGACCAATACTTTCAAAACTAAACACTTGAATGTATGGGTATCGGCCAAAGAAAGCTATTTCAACATGGTGAGCTGGGAAAACTGCAAGGATGAAACATTATCACTGAAGATTTCAAGATGATGATGTTAGTTGGCCTTGATATGGCGCGTAAGCTTGATATGAATTCGCTTGTTAAAGGTTGGTTTCGGATTATTGATGTAAGCGGCATTATTATTGTATCGCTCCAGAATTCTTGTTCCTGAAGATACTATCTATAACACTGATACCGCTTTTAAAACGAGTGGTGACAACATCAAAAATGTAAACAGGGGCATTTGACAGCAACATGATGGCGCGGAAGTTGATTATCGAGAGATAGAAGAAGTCATCAAAGATACCAATCAAGAGCATAGAGTTTCTGTGTTATGATTGACCCGCATGGAGCATAGCAATCAGCCATAACTTAGCTGATGAAGGGTCAACTTATAACCATTACACAAAACTGCTACCAACTTATCAGACCCATGAAAGAATTCAGCGGCAATTGAATCAGGCCGTTTCATCATGATGGGGAATCCAATTATGACCTGGGTGTATCGGTAATGTGCTGCAAGACAGTTCCGGGAATGATGATGTCGTGCGTCCAATTAAAGAAATTCCCAGAAAAGTCAGCCAGACGGAGAGCGTATGGTCTGCCGATGGCAATAGGTCGAATTCATGCCGAGTTCGATTGATGACACTGGTGCCCTGAAATGAGTGCTAGAACTCCGTAGAACTGGTCACTTAGATCTTTTAGGCTCACACAGGCTTTGGCGTGATAGTCTTGCGAGTGGCATCTCGTATGGGCAGGATATTTAAAATCACTCGGCAGTGCATTATTACTGCTTTAACTATTTTCGCATCGAGAGGTAAAACAACAGATTTTTGATAAATTACCGCGCATTCTCGTTCGTTGGAGAACCCAGCGGTGCGCATGGGCGCCGAATCGCTTTACGAAGAGAAGACTCGGCGATCAGCCGACTAAACTCGGTTAGTCCTGATTTGGCAAATGAAGTTATCTGCTGTTTATGCTTGCGTTTCACGTGTTATCGAGTTCGGCTGCAGCAATTACCACCGCATCGTTAAGCGCAAGAGTGGTGATAAAGCGGATACTGTAAAAGATCATCCGGCATATTACCCGCTGCATGACAGCCTAACGCTTGGCAGACATCGCACAAATTACGCGAATATGCGCAGTTCGATTTTGTTATACGGAAATGCTCATATCCATATTGTTCCGTGATAAAATGCAGAGGCTGTTTCGCTCGAATCAATAGGTTGCCGGAAAGTGCAGTTTAAAAACGGAAAGTCGCAGTGTTATGGCGCTACTGGTGACGATAAGACACCGAGCTCTGTCTCCGGATGATGTTTACATACCAAGTCACTTTCGCCATCACACACAGGGAAATCAGGTTATTCAAACTCACGCTGAGACGATTGGTTTGGGTTTGGATGCTCGCAACCTGTTGCTAGCGGCTTTCCTTTGGTGGAAATGCTCGTCCTGCAGGTATTCTGTTCTGATACGACACCACTGAATAGTACGTGGAAAACTCCCTCAGATGGGCAAACCGCACAAGAAAGCTGAGTATGTAAAGAAAACAAAACAATATTACTCTCCTGCTGGAGCTTGATTATAAGGCTATGACCGTATCACCAGGTCGATACCGAACTGCTTTTCAATGATGAAACTGAATCGTTCAGGAAAACGTAGTGCATTTAATGTTCCGCACACATGATCAACGCGACTGGAGAAGGCGACATCGCAATATATCAGAACAGACAATTCAGTCATTCGATCCAGCGTTATGCCATGGGTGGGTTAATTGGGAGCAGGACCAAAACCGAAAATCTTTACGACAGAGCGTAAAGCGGGTTACTTCGTGAAGCTTTAATCTGCTGAATTATGCGGTACCGCAGGTGAACGAGCAACATTTTACCCGCGGCTATCACAACGACGGTTGGATGTCGCGAAAATGAAGTCGTCAGCTTGAGATATGAATCCGGTTGATGGACCGGATGAATGTTGGTTAGCGGAACGCAGCAAAACAAGCAACACAGCCAAAACGGAGAACACAAATGAGTGATGTAGAAAAGGCCCTCACGCAGGCGCAAGTGCGAGCGGGAGCCGAGAGTAATGAGCCCACGCACATTATTCGAGCAGTGTTCCGTGTCTGGCCATCTGCGTCTGCGTAGTGTTTCTCGCGGAAATCAATATGCCAGGTGCATTTTGATGATGTGCTTGAAGATGATGTGCGTCGTTGTTTAATCACGACCCCAATTATACAGTGGGCGCAGTAAGCGGGCACGTTGAGTCGACTGTGCATGATGAAACAGGCCCAAATAACGACATTACCGCACCAGACAATCCAACTATTCGTGATTTAGTTATTGCACCGCCAAAACGTGGTGATGTTACCCAATCATCCTTTGCGCTAAGATCGCACCGCACGGAGATGAGCAGCAGGAAGTCGATGATGGTGGGGATCATCCGTGAAATTCATATTTCACGCCTTTACGATGTCAGTCCCAGGACTTGATCCCGCCTACCGCGAAGCGCAGTGCAGCTCGCGCTCACTTCAGCGTGAAAGAAGCTCGACCTCAGTGAAACAATTGCAAAGCGGTATCACAAAAAGCCGCACGTGAGCGATTCTAAGCTTTGACCAGCGCCAAACTAAAGCACTTTTTATCGAATCATCGTAGCCGCAATCATGCGGCTCATTTCGAAGAAAGAGGAAAAATCATGGCTAAATTACATGAACTTCAAGAAAACGCTCGTAATATCGCGGCTCGCCGCGTCAATTGAATGATGAAATTCGCGAAAACATGGACTCGAAGAACAGCGTACTAAGGGATCTCAATGAACTGAGTTAGGCGGTGAAAGAATCACAAATTGAGCGTGAAGAATCATTACGATCAACCGATGCTTTATTTGTTGAAGAACAACGTCAAATTGAAACTGAATCAAAAACCAGTTGCTGATGGTGAAGAACGTTACCCTAAGCATTTAATTCATTCTGTCGTCGATTGGGCGAATAGCCAAGAAGAACGTCAAGTAATGGCGGAACTTCGCGCACGCTGCGGCAGGCATCGACAATAAAGCGGTCACACCGCACCTCAAAGAAAGCGCAGGCCCGCATTGCCGAACAAATCAAAGCCTTTGGGGTATCACAGCGTATGTTTGCTCAAATCCTCAACACCGCAGACGGTCGCGTTATTACTTGGGCGACCGCAAACGGCACTGCTGAAGAAGGTGAATTAATTGCGACGAGGCAGCAACCGAATTAGATACTCGAATTTGGCACAGCTGAGCTTTCGGTGCGACCTCATCAAAAATTATCCGCGTATCAAACGAATTGTTACAGGCATCCAGGTGTGGATATCGAAGAGACAGCACACGTCGAATCTGCAGAGCTGATATCACGCAGAAGCTAAGATACTCTATCGCAGGTCGGCAGTTGGCTCACCTGCTCAACCTAAAGGCTTGCAAAACCGCAGTTACTGGGTAACACCAAGCGGCAGCCGCTGCGCGCATGTGCACTAGATTTTTAACGCATTGATCCACCTGCAGATCCCGCCTATCGCAATGCTGGCACATTTCGCCTTGCTTTTCAACGAGACAATACGTTAAAACGTTGAAAGAAATGGTGGATGGACAAAAACGTCCGTTATAGCGCTGATGGGCTGGCGTTGCTCGCCAACCATCTTAGGCCATCAATATGATTGACCAAGGCATCGAAGATTGGTTCAGGTAAGGTTTGCTTACTTTGGTGATTTCAGCCGCTTCATCATTCGTCGCGTGTCCGGTACGACATGACCCTCGCTTGCGGAACGTTACGCAGAGTTCGATCGCGTAGGTTTCGTGACGTTCCATCGCTTTGACTGCGTACTCGAAGATGTAGCCACTCAGCATTAACAGGTAACAGTTAAAAGTGCGGTCAGAAATGGCCGCATTTTTCATCTGGGGATGAATGAAATCGCACCAGACGAAATTAAGTCAATGTCGCATTGATAATGATGATGAAGATGACGGTTGTCTGCCCATCTGAAGGTGCCAGCAAAGGCGATGGTTGAGAACCAGCACGAATGAGTGCTTTTTAAACTACATTGCCCGAAGAAAAAGCCGATTAATGCACAAGAAAATCACTGGCGATTTGAAGATAGCTATAGTAATGCGATCGCTTCACCTCATGAAAACCGTGGTGGATGGAACGAAGGGCGATGTAACAAACTTTGATTTACCAACCGTTAAAGCCATCATTGAGGCGTTATCGTTTATAGATGTTAGGTAATTAAGATGAAATATAGGAAAGCTACGTCATCAAATTACTTTGTTGCGGCAGTTAATGAAGTGAATGATTATGGCGCAAGTACTCAAACCTGGAAGAGAGTAGCTACTGTTTGGGCTAATGTTAGACCGCTATCAGGCAGAGAATACTTTTCAGCTCAACAAGTGCAATCTGAAATCACTACACAGATATGGCTACACATATATCAAGGCATTAAACCCACAATGAAGGTTGTTTGGAAAGAGAATTTGAAATTCTCCGTGCTTAATATTCAAGAGCGTGACGTGTCGTTACAGCTTATGTGTAAGGAGACAGGTGATGTCTAATCTGACTGCAGAAAGTTACTGGTCTTAAAGAGTTAGGGGAAAATGAATGACCTTGGAAAGAAAACAAAGGTCTACTGTTGACTCAATGCGACAAAGGCTATGTGATTATCAGGCGATAAAGCAAGAGCCAATGCACTAACTTTTACAAGAGAAAGTATACTGCATCGGAAACGTGGCACTTTAAAAAGAGCCATACTTGAAAAGTACAAAGGTTGATAAGTTCGGAAATGTCCGCTCTAAAATCTATGTTCGAAAAACTTGAAGTAAACTATTGGAAAACTTTGAGTTAAAACAGGTAAAGGTGGCACTAAAAACCCTAACGATCCTTATTACTGGCGATTTATAGAGTTTTGGAACATCAAAAAATGCAAAGCCAGACCGTTTTTGCGTCCAGCATTCTCAACTAAAAATCAGTATCGCGAGAAATTATTAATAACTGCGCATAACATTTTTAGAGAGGCTGTAAATGATTCAGAAACTTTTAATGCTCTAAATCCACTGGTGTCAGGTCGTTGTTTTTATGGGTTGATCCCGAAACAAATAGTGCCTATCCAGTCATCGTATATCAACTCCCAACAATATCACCAAATTCAGCGTTGGAAGATGGGATGGATGATTTTACAGTGCAGATTGATGTTTATAGCAAAAATCCAGATGACATTTTCGCCTACGAAAAGGCTATTTTACCGCCGACCTGAAACGCATTTGATTATGCTGAGAGAGAAAGTGATTTCAGTGACTACGAACCCGATACAAAATTACATCGTCGGGTAATAACTATCAAATAGCTTATGGAGAATAAAACATGGCAGCAAAACCACACCGTTCCAAAAACACGGTTTTATATTGGCACATCCGGAAAGATGTTGGTAAAGAAAGATGTACACGTTTGCATGTAACACTTAAATGCAACAATTACTATCCTTCAAGCTGATTCAAAACAGATTGTGTCTCGTTATCAGCTTAGGTGCGCTAGGATGGATATTATCCAGTTAAATCTGACCGGCATGATGTAATTACATTGACTGATGAAGTTGATTGGTCAGCGATGATCAACCAACAGTATTTACTGATGCTAAGCGGCATTAGTGAAAATGGTCAAATAATTTCTGTGAGCTCCGAGATTTAGAGCGTGAGCGAAGATACATTGACCAAGAAGATGTGACTACTATGTGATGATGGCAAAGCCACTGAAGCTGGTGAGTTCGAGTACGGTGAGACTCAGATGAAGTTCTTTACCGCGCCAACATCTGAAATGCAAAAATTATGCCGTAAAAATTCTTTTCAAAATCGAAGTTCCCTTCCGTTTAGTTTTCCCTAAATGGTCAAGGCACGATGTATGGCACTGGTTATTTCAAATCTGGCAATGGTTACTCTGGTGAAACTATGGGTAAATTTGAAAGCGGTGCAACTATTAAGCATACAAAACAGGAATATCACTTACCTGTAGCTTGTAAATAGAGCCAAGAGTGATCGGCTCTTGGCTTTCAATTATTAGATTAACTTTATTGACGAGGAGAAGTTTACCTGCGAGTAAAATTTTAACCATAAAAGAGGGTAAATACAATGGATTTGAGAAACTAAATTGTTGCAGAATAAACCTAAAGTAACCGGAAAATTGAAATTCTTGGTGAAAAAGTACTATGTGAGAGCATTGAGGTGTCGGCGATGTAAATCGTGGATTGTTTGGCCAGCACAAGCTATTGTGTGATATTGCAAAAGCACAAGTATTGAGCTTGATTATGATGATCCGATGAGTTAGGTAAGCAATTTGGGAAAAGTTTACGATCCATATCGTTTAGCCAGAAATCAGCCATCCGCTTGTGTGATAAGATGGCAATCTATTGTTTGATTTGAAAATGAAGATGATTTGAAAAGCATTATCAAGCCTACAGATAATGAAGTTTCTGAAGAATTAAGTCGCGCATTGATGGGTGATGAACCAAAAACTTAATGACCGACGCAAGTTCCAAATAACTTTATCGCTTGCGTTGGGTAAAACGTTAGAAGAAATCGAACAAATGCCTGAAAAACATTTTTCAGGAATATATCTGTTTTATCAAGAACAGCCATTTGGTTTGTGGAGAGATGATTATCGCTGCTACAGGTTGCTCATTTGTTAGCGTTAATTCATAAAGATCCAAAACGAAAGCCACAACATTGAGCGATTTAATGCCATTTTTCCAATGAAAATAAAGTGCAGAAGATAAAGAAGATGATGGCGTAGAGTCTTATTTGTTAAATCGTTGATTGTTTTAGTAAAAAGTTGGAAAAATTAGCTGCTCCTATTGATTAAAATGAATGTATTTTTGTACAGTATAGATAAGTAAATAAGGAGGGTTATGTTTGAAGATGAAATTAAACTTATCCATTGGTTGAGCAAAGAGATTATTGCGTTTTTCTTTTATTCTTTGTATGTTACCTACTATTTTTATCTTGGCTGTAACAGGCATAACCACAAAAATTTTACTTGGTGTTTCTCTGGCCTACATTGCCTTTTTATTTTTGCAAAAGTAGCTATGTTTTTCTTTATGAAGAAAACTGAAAATAAAGTGCTACAGCAAATTGAAAAAGAAACGCAAAGTTAAGTACGTCATCATTAAATAGTTAGTGTTTAGATAGAAAGCTCGCAATATGCGAGGCTTTTTATTTCTGGAGAAAATATGTCATCACTCGGTAGTTTATACATTGGGTTAAGTCTCGATACAGTCCAATTTCAGAACGGATTGAGTAAGTCGGAATATCAGACCCGAAAAATTTACTAGACAATTTGAGCTAATTTTTCTCGAGCTCAAGAAAAAGCACGTCAGTTCTCAGAACGTACAACACAATATTTAAATAATATTGAAAGCTGCCAATAACATCAATTCGACAACAAAATGGAGTTTTCGCCTTGATAATTTAGGTCGAGCGCAGATTTGTCAAAACAAGCTATTGCAATGATGGATGAGCTACACTGAGTTACAGAACCGTATTGGACTGGGACTCATAGTCAGACAGAAATGGCTCGTTAGCTACGAAAGCGTGTTTGATATATCGTCTCGAACCAATCGCTGTTGGCGCAACCGCTCAAATCTACCAACGTTTTGCAAAAATGCTGATACTTTAAATATTAGTCAGCAAAAAGTCGTAGAACCACAGAAACCGTATCAAAAGCAGTCGCTTTATCAGGTGCTGCACAAGCATCACCGAGCGGCATCATGCAGTTCGGTCAAGCTGCTAGTGGAGAGTTGCGTGTGCTGAGCTTAATTCAGTGATGGAACAAACACCGGCTTTAGCACTGCTACTGCAGATGGTTTAGGTGTTAGCGTTGGCGCACTGAAGATATGGGTAAGAATGGTGAGTTATCTATCAACAAAGGATAACTGCACTCTGAAAAAGCAAAATCATCTGTTGATAGTGATTTTGAAGCGATGTAAAAGCTGCTTCGATGTCATACACCAATCTCGAAACATCATTTATTAAATATGCAGGTGAAGCTGATCGCACTTATGGCATAACCTCAAAAACTTGGTGAGAGGTAGATTTTGTATCAAAAATCTTTGATTCATTAATCACTGCAGGGTTGTTTTAACTGGTGCCTTAGCAGTTGGTAGAATTAGCCAATACAGTGCAGAGTTAGCAAAATCAGGCATAATCAGCGCAAAAAATGCTTTAGCTCATACAGCAGAAGCAAAAAGTATTTATGAAAGAGCCACAGCACTGCGAGTCGCCGCACAGCTTGAAATGTCTAGTTTGACCGCACTAATTACAGCTGGCTCAATCCGAACAAACCAGATCGGCATTGCGTGAAAGAATGAAAAGTGCAGTCTGCTCAAATTATTGCACTTGCAGAAGCTGAAGCCGGCAAAACGAAACTTGCTACAGCAACTAATCTTGCAACTATGGCCAAGGTTTGCAAAGTGTAATGGCTTTACTTGGTGGACCAGCTGGAGTGATTGGTATTGCTGCCACATCATTATTATGTTTTAGTTCACAAGCGGCAGAAGCTCGACAATGGGCATTAGATACATCTGTTGCTAACCAAAGCTTTAGCCGAATCTTATGATCAAATCACCGAAGCGTATCATCTTAAAATTGATAAACAGCTTGAGGATATAGAAAATATTACGCTGAGATTGCTAAATTAAAAGCGGAAATAACGCAACAGCAGGTTGGTAGATTTTTGGATGGCGTACGTGTGGAAATGCAGATGATGCCGAAATTGAAAGCTAAAAACAAAATCCAAAGTAATTAAAAGAAATGCCGATATTGCAAGACAGTCACTTGACAGTGCTTTCTCCACTTGATGAAGATGCTTCAGCGCAGGTAAAAATGTCGATGAGTGCGGCAGAAATTCAGTTGCTTGGCGTGTCGGCTGAAACTGCAGATACATTATAGCTAATCACCGAAAGCTTTTAATGCACACAGCTAATAGTGCAAATAAAGCCGCAGACAAGACGTTAGATTTGAATGATGCAATGGAAAGCTAAAGAGAAATTCACGTCGCTTGCTCAAAAGGGCTTGAAGTTGCAAAACTCAAACAACAAGGTCAGGCAAAATCCGCTTATGTGTTAGCTGGTCTTTTCATGAGTTGCTTGAAAGGAAGGTGCTGAATACAACGAAGTTATTGATTGGTATTGCCAGGCACAATCACTGCAGCTAATGCGGCGATAAAAGCAGTTGGGTTATCACTTTGAAACGCTAAACAAGATTTTTAGCCTGAAAAAGCAACATTGGATAGTTTTCCGATGAAACAAAAGTGACAACAGTGAGACACAAATCAAAGAAAGCCACAAAAATCAGGTGGTGGTAAATCGAAATCATCTGGTGAGAATGCTCGAGATAGCTGGTTAAGTTTCTATGATGAAATTCAAGAAAAGTAGTTCTAGTCTTGCTCAGATTGACTTGGACAAACAAGAATGTTCCAACGTTTGGAAGAGCACAATAAAAAAGGTGTTGTATCTCACCAAGAATATGAAACAGCAAAAACAGCTATCATTGAGGCGATTTGCTCGTCAACGGTTAGAGACGCGAGGTAAGTATGCGCCTGAGAAACTAGTGCGTGCGAACTTAAATGATGAGTTAGCTGTAATTGAAGAGCTTAGGCAGGGCGCTTACAGGTGGTGAAGCTAATACTGCTGAATTGGCAATGAAGTTTGATTATGCTCAAAATAGATCTCGAGTGCGGTCAATCCATTAGACCAATTACGTGCACTTTATGATCCGCAACAAGAGCTAATTAATCAACAAACGCAAGACTTTGCTCAGCTCCAAGCATTTAACGATCGAAGTTAATCACGGAAGAAGAATTCCAACAACGCAAACAGCAATCATTGAAAAATACAGAAATAGTCAGACTCCAACAACAAATGGGGCTATATGCTACTGGATTAAATGATCTTGGCAGTGCGTTTGAACTTAACATCAGTCGTTGAACAATCAGCCGGTAAGCAATCTGCAGCTTATAAAAGCAATGTTTGCTGTGTCGAAAAGCGTTTGCTATTGCAGAAGCTAGCAGTGAAATTATCTCAAGCGGTAGCACAAGCGATGGCGATACTACAGCACTCTACCCTGCTCAAAAATTTGCAAATATGGCAGCGGGTTGCGGCAGCTGGTGCTAATGTTATCTCTCAAATCACTAGCGTAGGCTTTCTACAAAAGGTGGTGCATGTTGTAGGAGAAGGAACTGGAACAAGCGATTCTATCTTAGCTCGATTATCTAACAATGAATTTGTTATGACATCCGTGCAGTTGATCACTATGGTGTTGGATTCTGAATGCCTTAAATCAACGCAGATTCCCTAAATTGTCAAAATGGCGGTCATGTTGGTGGCACTGAGTAGTTATGACGGATTGTTTTAGCGGTGGTGGAGCATCAACTAATAACGAAGTATCACTAACAATAAATATTGATAAAAACGGAAATGAAAATATACTTGAGCAAAAAGCTGCATACAAAAGAGTTTAGACTAGCAATCCAAGCAAATGTACGAAGTGTTAAAGAAAACAACGTCGCCCAGGTGGAATGCTTGGATAAGTGAGATGAGATGGCTTTAAAAACATTGTTTCGGTGTCCGCAGCCTGGTTATTCGGTTGATGAAGAACCAAAGCGGAAAGTGCTTTTAATTTTTGGAAATGGCTATCAGCAACGAATGGCATCCTCTCTAACAATATGCGAGCTGGTGGAATGTTTGGTCGAGGGTAAATATGGAAACATTTAAATGGTGCGTGAGACCTGATTTTCAGATTGATAACGAGCGACTGTAAACACTATTGAACTGGGCGATGGATACACTCAACGCCAATTGCAAGGATTAATAGTTTATCGCTCTTATTCTGCATCGGTTAAGGTTAAAACACAAGACCGCCTAGAAGTTGATGAATTCTTTAAAAGACACAATAGAATTCATCCTTTCCTTTTGAGGACCCGTTTACTGGCATATCAAAGTTATTTGTAGTAGTAGCCGGCGAAAAATGGATTTAAACTTCACTGAGTTTAGCTGTGATTTTACGGAAGTGCCGTAGGTGCGTTATAATGTAGCCATCGTTAAATAGCGAGGTTTAAAATGTCGAGATATAAAGAGATAAGTCCAGAAGTCGTCAAAGAAAGAGTAAAACTTTATGAGCGAGGCTTTTGGTGTTAAAAAGCTGATGGAAGTTGATGATATTGTTATTAAACGACAAGGTAAGAGATGTTTTTCAGTTACTATATGGATTTCGCATTTTGCTTAAAAGAGTTATTGATGAAAATTTTGATTTAGCCATTAAGCAATTCATTCACGCAATTAGTCAGCCTGGTCCTAGAGGGCAATTTTTCGAGCCTCTAGCCCTGCGGTGTTTATAGAGTGGGATGTATTTGATATGCAGCTTTGAATACCTGTCAGGCACATGCCCAAGCGAATTCTTAGATGAGCTAGCGATTATATAGCAAAAATGCAAACTAACCGCACCTTTGAGCAATCATCGTGCGGTATTATTGAGCAAATAATTGCCAAGCAATTAGCAATAAATTTAAATTAGACCTTGCCAAGCTAGAACAAAAACGCTCTGATTGAGTTGTTCGAGTTGATTTAAGACTGACTAGTGTGATAGTGATGGTATGGTGGCGAGCACTATATCGGTTTTACGCTGGCTACTCAACGAAAAATCGCAGCATATCGTATGGCAAGGTAAGACTTGCATGAGCCATTGCAGTTAAAGCAGATGGTTTTGAGTTATCAGGCAGTGTCTATTAACCGACCACAACATTAACACTAGGGAATGTTGGTGGATTTCACCGCACTTTGTAATCGATTTGAACAGTGTCTTGGCGGTGAAGTTAGACGAAGATTGGTCTATATGCACTATCTTGATGCGGTGAATTTCGTAGATGGGAATAAAACAAGCCGACCCATCACAGGAAGTCTTGAGTTATTTTTCATTGAGCAATTATCTTCGCTTAACCGAGATGTAGCTCAATTTACTCTAGCTTTGCCGTCAGAGACTGATAACGCTTTAATCGGGCGAATGATTACATCTACTTGTTCGTGGCTTTATCGAGGCGTTGAGTGCGGATGTACGGTAGAGCAGTTGCAGACGAAAAAGATCAACCGACAGAACCGACTAAAAAGGACAAATGCAGCGTTTTATTGACTGGTTGCAAAATTAAGAAACAATACGCACAACTGATGCGGTGGTTGTTAGCGTTGATAAGTTGGGGTAGATAATGGACGAAACTCACAACGAGATAATCAAATACTCAAAATCAAAAAGAACCACAGGAAAGCTGTGGTTTTGTTGTTTTAGTAGGTAATGAAAAGTCTTTATACCTTTGCGAAAACGTGGCAGAAGATAAAGAAAATCACTTTGAAATATCGCTTGAAGATTACATCAACGCATCAGAGAAAGGCGAGATTGTGGCATTGGTCCACCTCACACTTACAGGTGAGCCAAAACTCTCTCTATCGGACTTACAAACTCAGCTATACAGCCAATGTAGATTTTTGGCTGGTAGTGCATGAGCAAAATCAAATCTTTCCAAAACGCATCTTTTAATCGGTCGTGAGTTTAATCACGGTGAAATGGATTGCTGCACGCTCTTTAGGGATTTTTATGTGTTATCAGGTTGCGAGCTACCTAACTCTTTGAACGTGCTGATTACTGGTGGAAGATGGCTTTATCTCTATTTGGATGATATGGAAAGCACGTTTGAGCAAGTTAGTGAGCCACAAATTGGCGATGTAATTTTTAATTAGTGTTGGTTCTGATGTGCCTAATCACGCTGCAATTTATGTAGGCGATCCAGATGGTATTACATCACGCACCGAAACGCTATATCTAAACGAGATGTATATGACGGCTACTGCAAACACACCAGTAGCATTTGGAGATATAAAATGTCAATGTCAGATTTTACGGTTCCCTTAAACAGTTTGAGACTGAATTTTAGGCTAGATTGCAAAACTGAAAGCCGAGTTCAGGGCTCTAACAGTCAAATTCAGGATTGAGACACATTCAGCAAGGCTTATTTACCGTGAGTGGGGAGAAGGACTTAGCAATCGCCATCTTGAGCGGAGTTAAATCAGAGCTTAAAGAGAAGATGCAATGCGCATTCACACCTGTTCTAGAAAAGCTCTAAAAAGCTGGCTTTCCAAACCAATATGTAGGTGCTGCGATGGTCGTCAGGTGCATCTACTTCTTGGGCTATGCGGTGCGATGTTGATTGCTGGTAGTATTGGATTAATGGCAGGCGTTGCTCAAAGTTACTATGCTAAATACCTCATGAAATCTGGTAAAGAGGCGAGACAATCAACAGTTTTTCAAATCTTTCAAACATGCGGCGCAAGGTCGCCTGTGCCGCTTTGTATGGCCGAATTAGAGTTGGATCGCTCATCATCTCACAGGGGTATAGAGACAGGACGTTGACAGAGAGCCAACTCTAGCTGACCGAGGAAAAATAAAATCGGTGGCGATGGTAGCAGTAATGGCAGTACAACGGAACTCATTGATAAAACAGGTATCGAGATAAAAAGCGGAAGAATTTATCCTTGGTTAGAAGCGTGAGTCTTCAAAATGGTAAAAGGTGGTGGTGGCGCGCATACGCCAGTTGAGGCTAAAGAGGCAGCCGCAGTAAACAGCTTGTCAAAATGTCGAGATTCTTTCCGACGGCGAAGTCGCAAGATTGGCAAACGGTATGAAATCCGTTTATCTGAGACAATACACCAGTTCAAAATAACAATAATTCATAGCAACTTTAAAAACTTTTCACTGCAAGGCCGATAGGTAGTCAAGTTCAAGGCGTGCTGGGTGGATTTAACACTTCCGAAAAAGAGGTTTTCCGTTAAGTACAGGTTAAAACAATCTACCAATTACAAGAACAATCACAGATAGCAAGGTATCAAGATTAAGATTTACTATTGGCGTGCAGTCCCTATCCAATATAGAAGAAAATGGGGATATTAAAGAAACCGAAGTTAACCTTGCGATTACCATTGGTGGTACGGTTTACCCTGTAACAATCTTCGGTAAGTATAGTTCCCAATATCTTCAACAGCATACATTTAAAAACTACCGCCCGCTCGATTTACCATTAAGGTTGAACGACTAACAGCGGATAGTAACTCTCAAAGACTTCAAAATAACACGGTGTGGTCTAGCTACACAGAGGTTATTGATACAGAGTTTACATATCCAAACACCGCTTTAATCGGGGTTAAATTTGATTCTGAATACTTCGGGAACATTCCTAATAGAACCTATGACTTATTGGGAATTAAGTAAAAATCCCTAGCAACTATAGCCGAGAACAAGACAATACTCTGGAGTTTGGGATGGCACGTTTAAAAGTAGATTGGACGGATAACCCTGCTTGGGTTTTATTTGATATTGTAACCAACAAACGCTACGGATTGGGTCATAGACTAGAGCGAGTTCAGGGGCTGATAAATGGACTTTATACCAAGTTGCACAATATTGCGACCAGCTCGTTCCAGATGGTTTCGGTGGTGAAGAGCCTAGATTCACCTGTAATGCGTGGCTAACAGAACAACGCTCTGCGTATGATGTGATTAATGACATCTGCTCAATTTTCAGAGCAATGCCAGTTTGGAACGGTCAGCAATTAACGGTTGTAATGGATAGACCAGCCGACCCAGTTTGGACATACACAAACGCAAACGTGGATGAGAGCGGATTTAATTATATGTTCTCCTGGCATCTCGCCATAACGCAATTCAGGTTGAATACGCAGACAGATAACTCTCTATGAAAGAGCGATGAGTATGTTTTCTGACGATGAGTCAATCCGTAAAGAATGGATTGAACGTTAAGAAAATCACCGCATTTGGTTGTACATCTGGGGTCAAGCGACCGCACTGGATTGTGGTTGTTGCAAACAGAGAAACTCGAGACTAAGACAGTCACCTTTACAGTGCAGAGGGCTTAATGCACGTGCTCGGTGACATTATCAAAGTCGCTGATACGTACTCGGAGCACAAATATTGGCGGTCGAGTTTTAGCGATTGACGGTAAAAAGTTACTGTAGACCGAGAAATTTCCGTTAATGGTAATAGCATTTTAGCTACATCAATCAAAATGCTAAACACCAAGACATTAAGATTATTTCTGCGAAAGATAGCGGAAGTTACTTTTAGACCAAGCTCCAGCAGGTTTAGAGCTATGGTATGGTCGTTATCTACTCAGCAGGCAACAAGCCAGTTATTTAAGGCTCTATCTGTTAAAGAAGAGTCGTGAAAGGCAAATACACAATCACGGCTTTGCTGTTACGAGCCACAGAAAGAGGCGATTGATAACGGTGCGAGTTTGAACCTCAAATCAACATCAATTCTAAGCGCCCGCAGATTAGTAATAGTGCTGTTATGACTAATCCAGATGGAAGTGTTAGTTTTGCTACTGACATCACTGGCGGTAATGGGTTAGTCAAATACGACATTAAAATCTGATAAAGACGGTGCGTTGTGATGTTCGTTTTAGGATCAATCATCGCCTAATATCAGTTTTCGATGATTTGGAAAATGGCGAATATACAGTCGTTATCCAAATCAAAAACGAGAGGACAGTTACTGAGGCGAAAAGAACTCAAACTTTACAATTGACGACCTCCAGCACCAACAGGCGTTAGAGTTACTGGTGGATTGGGGCAATATCACAATCGAATGATTGATTAATGACGCCACAGCGACCGAAATCTTTGGTCAGTGACAAAGATGACATAAAACTGCTAGATTACTGGCTGAAGTAAATTCCAGGGTTTATACGCACGAAGTCGGAGCTAAACAGGTTAGATACTACTCGCTAAGACCATACCAGAGCATGAATATTGGTCCATTCAATCAACGGACTGGTACTCAGCGAAAGTTCGAAGCTGATATTGATGCAGAGTTGAGATTTTAAAACAAAAACTCTCTCAAAATATCGCCGATGAAGTAATCGACACGGCGCTACCAGCTCGTAATCTCGAGTTGATCAAGACTGTAAGCGAGCTGGACACTGGTAAAATCATCGGACACAACCAAGTTTACAACACCAAAGATGGAAATTGTATGTCTGAATGGTCGTGAATATACAGCCAAGGTACAAGCTAGTGACTTAAGTGGAAAAAGTAAACAAAGCCAATTAGACAACGCTTTAATGGTGAAATTACCTCAACCAAATCAACCGCTGATACAGCTAATTCTGTAGCTCAACAAACAAATCTGAAACTGGCATCTCTTTCCGTTAAAGTTAATAATGCAGAAAGTGGATTAATGAAATCAAGTCCACTAAAGAAAACGAGGTAGCAAGTCTAGCTCAATCGTCATTACAGGCAATCTGAAAATGATGCGAGTTAAGAGCAGATGGACCAAATTGCAAGTTGGCGGATCGAAACTTGATTAGAGATAGTGGCACACCCATCACAAGCCCTGATTACGGGCAACGTTATAAAATCACGGAAGCTCCTGCCGTCGGTCAGAGTGGATGTGATTGTTACGCTATACGGCGAAATTGGTGCAGTAGACCGCACCGGTATTGTCTTTTAACCCAGAGGATATGGCGAACTCATTAACTTTAGAAAAGTTGCGGATTTTCGGTGTTTATCAACAAGGTAAAGGAAAATGGAAGTTACCTAATGGTGGTGGTAAAATGAGTAGAAGCTTGAGGTAGACAAGGCAACACCACTCCAGATTGCCATTATCCAAGAGCCACTCTGAACACACTATCAATAAAACTGCACAGCGTGGTACCGTGTGCAATAGACCCAGCACCACCAGAAGTGATGCAGAAAGCAGTGTAGGCAAGTAGCGGAAGTTCGAAAGCCAGCGTTAGCGAAAGAAAGCGTTGCTGATGTTAATAGTGCAAGGTTGTCCGGCACATTACGCACAATTAAAACGCAGGTTATTATCGAGGTGGGTGACTGCAATAGCAGGCATTTCTCGGTGCTAGAACAAGGAAGAAAGCTCTGTCATTGTGGATATACGATAAGTCTCAAGTTGTGCTGCGGGTTACCAACGTGACACACCGACGATATTCAAGGTTCAGAAACGGAAAAGCGGTAGTTACGCTGGCGATTTGACTGTTGACGGCGGGCAAGTAACAGCCCGCCATGCAGCAAACCTGTTACTACCGGAGCGTTAGTGTTGGAGCACCAGATGAGCATGGTTGCTTACAACTCAAATCACTGGCGCGCACGCACTTGCTATGGTGTGTACCGCATCGCAACCGTCGCCGTCTACTGGGTGGTCAGTAGGGCTGGCATAGTTTTGCGTGCCCATAACGAAGAAACGAAAAATACTGGGACTGGAGGGTAGTGTAGGTGCGTGCAAGGAAAACGCGGCATAGCGACAAACCAAGCTTACCGACCAAGAGACAGCCAGCATACATGAAACGTTTAGCTTTGCTAGATGGACCGTGGAATGGATTCGCACAACTAGCTGCCTCGATAGCAGCCATACTCGCATTGGGTGGATAATGCACGAGTTTTCGCCAGCACGTTATCACTGGCAAAACCTACATATTTTCTGCTTATGCAGGCTGCCATCGTGCAGATAATCTGATAGCTGGAAGAACGTGAGCCAACCGTGACACTGGCGTTCGCCGGATCGCAGACTCCTGGACTATTTGCGAAGCGAGATAGAATATTGCTTAACAATGGCGAGGCTTGCAGTTGAGGCTAGTTCGTCTCCATTTTGCAAATGGGGTAGATACGAGTAAAGCACATAGAGCTTTCGGTTAAGTTTACCGCTCCTAAGTCTGGTGTCGTTTGTCTTATTTTCCGTAGTCATCGCCACGATCTGGCGGACAGGCAAGCCTCACCAAGACCGCGTATGGCGCGGCGCGCATTTGAGGAAGTCAATTCGCTCAAACGTGCCTCAGCCCGTGGCGATAGAAACAATAACCTCTATTGATGGCGGCCTTCGATTGTTACAAACCCACTTACCACTGTAAACAGCTTTGGCGCTCACAGCGTAACAGCGCAACAACACAGAAGTCGGTGCGGTAGCGCGGCCACAAACATATCGCGACAACAGTGCATCAATTCAAACGTCACATTGTCTCCATGTTCACCGACTTCTGATAAGTTAAATGCTGGTAGCTTTGTCAGCCATCAGTTCCAACATCGGAAGAATTACAGCAGGCGAGATTACAGTACGACAAATATTCACGGTAATATTTATCACGGTGCGAGTGAAGAGAGGCTCTAATATCAGGTGGTAAATGATCTCGAGGCGTACTCATTGAGGGTAGCACGACTCGAGGTGTGTGAAACATCGAGGGTCGACCATTGCATGCTGACACTATCATCGATATGCTAAGTTTTATAGCGTTTCGGGCTCATAGAGCAGACAATAGGTACACATGATTGGGACACTCATTCTAACTACAGACTGCTGCCAGCCGCCCGTTTTGGCGCGTGTCTATGCTTTACCTCCAAACTGTTCTGCATGTTTGGAGCCATTCTTCACAGCAAAGCAGAAGATGATACGAGATTTTCTGGCGTGAAACATTAGACACGTACGAAACAGCAACGAAGAAGCGTCAACTGCCACAATACCACGCCGCAGTGCAGCCTGGGTCGAGCAGCTTATAATGCTAACAACAATGATGGATCCGAGCCAAACAGAGCGCACAGTTAGAGACGAATAAGACTTAGAGCAAGCGGACAAGTATAAACACCAACGGAAACCACATTCACCTTTTATAGGTTTCAGCTAGCACCAATTCACCGCAGTAGGAGGCTGGTGTTTATTATTTATGGAGTTAAAAATATGCCCGAAAGTATTATATCGCTTTACAAGCATAAACGCAAACGTAAATGCTTTGCAAAACACAAATTATCGCTTGTGTGATGACATAATCCGATTTGGACTAAAGGGTGATATAGCTATCGTGAAATGGTTATCCCCTAACGAAGAGACGAGAATGTTATTTTGAGCACAGCAAGCAATATTGGTCGCATGAAGGACTTAGACTGGCTGCTGTCGTATGACAGACGGGATTTGGTCGAAGTTGATATTGATGCTCATTTAATCAGATTATTCTACAAAACAAACCGCCGCAGGGTTGAAGTAAGGACTGGCTTGGCGCGCTTGGGCGCTGCCATTTCAAGGCCCAGCCGAAAACAAAATAAATACTTCTGTCTCAGAATGCAGTGCTGAATGTCTGAGTTTCCATAATCCACACAATTCAGTCCAACCACTTCAATACCGCAACCAAAATGAGGATGCTGCATGTAATCTAATAAAATTTTACTCCGTTTATTCAACAACAGCTTCCTCAATTCCAAGAGGACGGTCTCAATGACGCCACATGCGTCGGTTCTGGTGCTGCAGCCAGGCGATTCTGCAACGGACTACGCTCACAGACGAGCTACAAGTCGGAGCGATTGATGGCGAGACAGCCAATGCACATGTGTGACAAGACATTAACCAAAGAAGAGACATCCAAGTCAAAGAAGCAGTATGATTGGACCGAATCTATGCACATCTGAGAGAGAAACGGATCAATTGTTATCTAATCAGCATTAACAAACTGAAACCGCACTTTGAGCAACTTCATCGTGCGGTATTGAGCAAAGATGGACATTGAGCCAGAGGCGATAGGTGTGATGAGCGAGGCGAGACTTTTGGAAATCCTGGAAGATAACGAGCAGAAAAGTGATTTGACCGGCTCTCGTTGTTTTGATAGTCTGTGGATTGAGCTAAGAAAGGCAAGAGATTATCGCCATCAACCGGTGACAGGTGAGATTACTGAGCGAAAATCGAAGTTTACGGTCACATTATCATTACATCGATACAAACTCGGTGCAAAAGTGGAAACCGTGCTGGGATTTGCAATGCACGAGTCCGCAAGGATTGGTCAGAATATCGCAGGCGGTGACCGATGCATTATTCACGATACGGATTGGAGGCGAGATGATTGTCAGGATTAGTCAAACGCTCAAGACTCAGTACCTCAGCTGAGTGCGGATTGCAAAAGAGAGAGATTGATGCGAGAAAGCGAAAATCAACGCTCGAAGAATTCGGAAATCATCATCAATCAGAGCTTTTGGTAGTGCGCAACAACAACAGTAGCGGAGTTGCTGACAGCTTTCGAGCTGAATATCTGCGCAGCCACGTGCCACCGGCTGCATTGGTTGAACAGCAGATGCGCAGCTTATCGACCTGCTAGGGCGGTGACGCAGTGACGATTTAGATGCGCTACGAGAAATAGCCGATGCGGTTCGCAATCTTAAATCTGGCGAAACGATGCCAGAGAAATGACTCATCTACAGAATTCTAAATCAGTTTCGATGGAGCTGTTGAAAAATAACAGCTTTTAGAAAATCTAGATTTAAAAGCAGCTTATGAAAAGCAAACAAGTCAATAGGTATAGGCGCGGCACTTTGGAAAGTCACGAAACATTCGTGCATGATTTAGTCGGCAAAGATATTGCAGAGATTAGCAAGAACTGAGTATTGGGAACAACCAGCGGTGGACTCCTGACATGTATTAAAGTTGTCGCCCCTGTCGCAAACAGTAAAGAGCAGGTAAACGATAGAGCTATGCGCAGCAACACCGCCAAAAGAGTCTCAAGCGAGCATTATCACTGACGAACAATATGGCAGTATGGAATTTTATAATCGGCGAGGAAACGAGATTGATTCTAATGCACAAACAATTCCAAGCGGAAGACGTTTCTTTTGTAAAACTAACAGATTTATCCAAAACAAAACAGTTCGCGCGACTATTAAAGAATCTACATCATCCAATCGATGCTAATTAATCAAGAAGTTTCAACGGATTTTCTATGTTTTGCGTGCATAGACATTTATAATACTCAATGTCTTTACGCCTTTATTTTATGCATTATTACACCCTGTAACTCTTCAGTAGTTTCGGAAAATATGTAAAGTTTCGAAATAAACAATATTGCAGACACATAATAATCTGATTTTATCGATTTAAAATTGGTGTTTTAAACCTGTACGTTTGACTCAAACGTGCTTAATTTTTAGTTTAGATAAGAACACCAATAATGATGAGTTATTGGTGTTTTTCTTTCGGGCAAAGTGTGGTCAAACTTTGAAATCGTTTTTAGGAGTATTTTCCAATGAAGATAGCCTTAGGCATTGAATATAACGGAAAACAGTATTGTGGCTGGCAGCGACAAGAGAAAAAGCGTAGCGTGCAAGAAGAATTAGAAAAAGCGTTATCTTTGTGGCAAATGAAAAATTGAAGTGTTTTGTGCGGGCAGAACAGACTCTGAGTACATGGCACAGGACAAGTCGTCATTTTTGAAAACCACAGCAGTTCGTCCTGAAAAAGCTTGGGCATTTGGTACTAAATGCGAATTTGCCTGATGATATTTTCAGTGAGTTGGGCAAAAGGGTGGATGATGAATTCGCCCGTTTTTCGGCAACCGCGCGTCGCTATCGTTATATTTTGTATTGTAATAAATTATGTTCAGCCATTTTGCCGGAAGGAATTACCCATTGCCATAGATTTGGACGAAAAGAAAATGCATCACAGCAGTTTTTATTGAGCGAAAATGATTTTTCTTCTTTCTGCGCAGCGCACAAAGTCAATCAAATACTTCATGAGCGAAATGTCATCATTTAAATGTAGTGCGAAAAGGGCAGTATATTATTGTGGATATTCAAGCCAATGCTTTTTGTGCATCATATGGTACGTAACATTGTGGGAAGCTTTTGATAGTCTGCGCCGGTAATCAACCCTGTTGAGTGGATGAAATGGTTGTTAGAGCAAAAAGATCGTAAATTAGCTGCTCCAACAGCGAAAAACCCGAAGGTTTATATTTAGTGAATGTCATTTACCCTGAAAAATTTGAGATTCCACAGAAAAATTTAGGCCCATTGTTTTTTAGAAGATAATCTCTATCTGACTAGCAAATTTCGCCAAATTATGATTAAATACGCAAACTTTTTCTAGTTAATCAAAAAGGTAAAAATGAGCTGGATTGATAAAATTTTTAGTAAAGGAACCTCTTCCGCTACATCACGTAAAGCAAACTGCCAGAAGGGTTTGGACGAAATGTACCTCTATGAACAAGTCCTTTACGGCGAAGAAGTAAAACGTAATTTACATGTTTGCCCAAAATGCGGTCATCATATGCGCATTGATGCTCGTGAGCGCCTTTTTAGCCTTATTAGATGAAGGGTTCAAGCCAAGAATTATCGACTGATTTAGAACCAAAAAGATATTCTTAAATTTAAAGATTTAAAAATATAAAGATCGTATTATAGCTGCACAAAAAAGAAACTGTGAAAAAGATGCGTTAATCACAATGACCGGCACACTTTACAACATGTCTGTAGTCGTTGCCGCATCTAACTTCAGTTTTCATGGGCGGTTCAATGGGCTCTGCTGTGGGTTCAAATTTGTAAAAGCGGGCAAAAAAGCAATGGAATTAAACTGTCCATTTGTGTGTTTCCTGCAAGTGGCGGTGCGTATGCAAGAAGCGCTTTTCTCATTAATGCAAATGGCGAAAACCAGTGCGGTATTAGCGAAAATGCGTGAAAAAGGTGTACCGTTTATTTCGTATTAACGATCCGACATTAGTGCGTTTCTGCAAGTTTTGCGATGTTAGTGATGTGAAACATTGCTGAACCAAAAAGCATTAATTGGTTTTGCAGGCCCACGTGTTATCGAACAAACTGTACGTGAGAAAATTACCGGAAGGCTTCAACGTAGTGAATTCTTACTCGAGAAAGGGGCGATTGATATGATTGTGAAACGTTCAGAAATGCGTTCAACCCTTGGAAACCTTTTTAAACAAATCTCACCAATCAACCTTCACCTTTTGTTGAAGTAGCAGTTGTTGAACATGAGTAATACAATGAATTTAAAAGCTACTTCGCCACTCGCTGCGAGTGGCTTTCTATTTGGAAAACAGTCACTTTAAAGCGATTGACTTTAGGGCAGACGCATTAAATCCCGTGGCAGAAGAATTGATCTTTTGAATCCCTGCACCTTATGTGATCACGGTAGAGGCACAAATGGCAAAGGCACAACTTGCCGTTTGCTTTTGAAACCATTTTGTTATAATCACGGTTTGCGTGTGGGTGTATTCTCACCCTCATTTATTGCGTTATAACGAACGTGTTCGTATTCAAAAATCAAGACTTGCCGGATGAGATGCATACCGCTTCTTTTGATTTTCATCGAAAAGCATAAACGCAGTCCCTCACTTATTTTTGAATTTAGCACCTTATCAGCTTTGATTTATTTAAACAAGCGAAGCTTGATGTCGTGATTTTAGAAGTAGGGGCTTGGTGGACGCTTAGATGCAACCAATATTGTCGATAATGATCTGGCGGTTATCACCAGTATTGATATTGATCATACGGATTTTCTAGGTTCAACTCGCGAAGAAATTGGTTTTGAAAAAGCGGGATTTTTCCGCGAATAAACCGGTTGTGATTGGCGAACTCAATGTCTCCGCAGCCCTATGTTAGAACAAGCGGAGAAATTACATTGCTACGTTTCACGCCGAGATGTCACTTGGTCGTTTAAAGCCAATGAGCAAACTTGGATGCGCAGAGCAACAAAGCGCGGTTAGAAAATCTGCCGTTTTGCCAAATTCCATTAGCTAACGCGGCAAACTGCTTTGGCTGCTGTTGAACAGCTGCCTTTTGATATTTCTGTCGATACCATTAAACGTTCATTAATTGAAGTGGAATTAGTGGTCGTTTCCAACAATTGAAAGGTAATCAATCAGAAAAATTGGCAGAACGCTTGAATGTATCCTATTCACAGTTGCCAAAAAGTGATCATCGATGTGGGCATAATCTCATGCAGCAAAATATTTAGCTGAGAAATTGACCGCACTTAAAAGCACAAATTTCAGGTCGCATCATTGCTGTTTGTGGTATGTTGAAAAGATAAAGATGCTGAGTCGGTGTTTACCCAACTGACTTCCGTTATTGACCAATGGCACTGTGTCACATTAGGCGGTTACCGTGGTCAATCAGGGTGATGACTTAAATGCAAAATTAACATCAGTTTACCCATCAGCAAAAAGTGTTTCTGAAAGATTCTGTAGTTGAAGGGTGTTCAAAGTGCGGTTAAAATGCAGATAAAAAATGACATTGTGCTGGTATTTGGATCCTTTTCCACACCGTAGGGGAATTTTTAGAATATTTAGCATAATGGGTTTGTAAGTAAAAGGCTGACAAAATGTCAGCCTTTCTTTTATATTTTATTAGTGAAGCGTATTTCAACAAGGTTTAAGAACATTTTTAAAATACCATTATTTAATAAGTCGATAAAGAACGCCCTACCATTGGTACGATTAAGAACGCTCAGGAGAAGGTCCGAAACGACTAGTAATCGCTTGCATGTTAGCAACGGCTGTTGGTGTTGCACCGAGACCGAAACCACAGTGACCCGTGCACCTAATACAATCGCATCATAATCTTACCCATCATACGGTATGCAACGTGATGGCGAAGAAAGCCATGAAGGCAACTTGAACTGCTAAGATAATGAGTACATCTGTCTGCAAGACCCTACCAATTCCCAAAGTTTGAGAGACATTAAGGCGATGGCTAAGAAGATAGATAAACCTACGCTACCTAATACGTCAATCGCTGAATCCAGCCACTTGAATTTGAATAAAGTGGGTTAGCTGTTACGAATGATCACACCAGTAAACAAACACCATACGAATGTTGGTAATTGAATGTGTGTACCTTTTGTTAAGCCATCTGAATATTGACCGATGAGTAAACATAAAGAAAGCATCGCGATGGTTCTCAATGATTGAGCGTGCATTCACTTTTTACGTTTGTAAGTCGGTGTTCAAATGCTCTTGTACGTCATCTACTTCATCATTCTCTGGTTTCTCACCTTGTTTTTGATGATTTAATAAATAACGAGATACTGGACCACCCAAGATACCACCGAAGACTAAACCAAATGTGCATCATGCCATGGCACTTTCTGTCAGCGGTAGGTTAAATTCTTTAGTGAATGTTTCTGCCTGCCGCACCTGTACCATGACCACCGTTAGGGTAACTAGAACTGCAAGTAGCCGTAAGCAGGATCAATGCCTAATAATTGAGTACCTAAAATACTGATGACATTTTGGCAAAACAATGAGAAGTGTCATGACAAGTAGGAAGATAACTAATGGTTTTCCGCCTTTAACTAAGCGAGCAAAAGTTTGCACTTAAAGCCGATAGAGGAGAAGAATACCAACATCATCAGATGTTTGTGCTTTTTCTCAAAGGTAAATGAGTGCCGTTTACTTTGTATAAAATGGTTAATGCAACAGCCACAATAAAGCCACCAACAACAGGCTCAGGGATATTGAATGTTTGTAAAACGCGAATACGTTTTACTAGAAAAATAACCAAGTATAACACAAAGCTTTGCTAAAGCAAGTGTTTGATAGGTATCAAAAACAATATTCACGAAATATCCTCCTATTTAGTTTGGTTTCGAGAATTTCTTTGATGAGTTGTGTTCGGGTTCAACTACACAATATCAACATTGCTATGTAATCCTCGTGGTAATTGGGAGCTTTTTCTGCCGCGTTCCACGGAATTTTTGCAGATCTTCCGGTTTTAATGTGATTTTTCGTTTACTGGAATGGAACTCAAGGCTGGTTTGCTCTGAAATTAAGAACAATTTCACCAATAATTCTGACCGCGCTTTTTGCATCTCGCTGCTGGAATACTGATGATTTTTGTTGCCTTTTCCTTTGATAATGCCGGTAAATCCTGTACCGGAAAAAATCTGCATTCTGACCCGCTGAAGTGAGGGACACAAGAAGTGAAGTCGACTCGGAAAAGTGTCTCAGGTTTTCAAGACTTTCGCATTTTCTGGCAAAGAAATCAAGGCTTTTCCTGCTTTATTACGTGCAATTAAATCTTCAAATTTGCAAATAAAAGCCGTATCCTGCATCTGATGCCACTCAATAATTCTTTGTTTTCAGGCTCCATAATAACCTGTTCGATGGTCGCACCGGCCGGTAATGAGTTTACCGGTGAGCGGTTCACCTTATGAACGCGCAGAAGGCAAGCTTAATGGATCTAAAGCATAGCTACGACCAGTGCTATCAATGAAGATTACAGGCTGATTACTTTTACCGCAAGCGTGCGCGATATTTATCACCGGCTTTATAGCTTAATCCTTCCGGATCAATATCAGTGACCTTTTGCACAGCGTACCCAGCCCATTTCAGATAAGATGATGGTAACAGGTTCATCCGGAGTTATTTCACTTTCAGAAATCGCTTTCGCTTCTTCACGTTCAACTAATTGAGACATTCTAGGGCTAGCGTATTTTTCGCATCTTCTTCAATTTCTTTTTTGATCAAGGTATTTAAGCGACGTTCAGATCCCTAAAATTAACTCTAAATTTGACCGCTCTTCTTCGAGTTTATCTTTTCAGCTTGTAATTGATGTTCTTCTAATTTGGCTAAATGGCGTAAACGTAAGTTTAAAATGGTTTCGCCCTGTTCATCACTTAAGTTAAAGCGAGTCATTAAAACTTGTTTAGGTTCGTCTTCAGTACGAATAATCTCAATGACTTCATCAATATTGAGGAAGGCAATCATCAAACCATCTAAAATATGTAAACGAGCGAGTACTTTATCCAAACGATGTTGTAAACGACGTGTCACGGTAGTACGACGGAATGTCAGCCATTCAGTGAGGACTTGAAGTAGGCCTTTCACGGCTGGTTTATGATCAAGCCCGATCATATTCATATTACACGATAGCTTTTTCGAGATCCGTCGTCGCAAAATAAATGCGCCATCAAGGCATCCGTATCAACACGATTTGAACGTGGCACAAGCACGATGCACAGGATTTTTCATAATCTGCTTCATCACGAATATCTTCCACCATTGGCAATTTTTCGCTGTCATTTGCTCGAGCAATTTGTGCAATGATTTTAGAGGGTGAAGATTGATGAGGAAGTGCACTAATGATGATTTCACCGTCTTCTTTATGCCATGTTGCACGCATCTTTGATGGAGCCACGACCGGTTTCGTACATTTTGACGAATATCATCTTTAGGGAAATAATTTCTGCCTAGTTGGGAAATCAGGGCCTTGAATGATATTGAGTACATCATCTAATCCTGCTTTTTGGATTATCTAATAGCAGGACAGCTGCATCCGCCACTTCATTAATATTGTGTGGTGGAATATCTGTTGCCATCCTCGACGGCAATCCCGTGGTGTCATTCAACAGAATATGAGGCAAACGAGCAGGCAACATTGTGGTTCTTCTAAAGGTGCCATCAAAGTTTGGTTGAAAAGTCAACAGTGCCTTGACCCAATTCAGTTAATAGAATTTCAGAAATTTTGGACAAGCGAGATTCTGTATAACGCATCGCCGCGAATGATTTAGGATCATCTGGCGCCCCCCAGTTTCCTTGGCCATCTACCAAAGGATAGCGGTAAGAAAAAAGGCTGAGCCATTAATACCATGGTTCACAGCAAGCGTAGTCACCGTGTGGATGGAATTTACCTAACACATCACCGACGGTACGCGCGGATTTTTAAATTTTGCTGCAGCATTTAAACCCAGTTCAGACATCGCATAGACAATACGACGTTGAACAGGCTTTACAGTCATCGCCAATAAAAGGCAATGCACGATCCATGATGACGTGCATATTGAATAATTAAGATAAGCCTTTTTCTGTAAAGTGCGAAGTGGCATCTGCTCGATGCCTTCGTAATCATTATTGCTCTGTATTCTTCTAATCTATTTTCTGGTTGCACCGGAATCTCTCATCAGAATGTTCGTGATGAGAATGTCCCATATCCATTCCTTTATGACTGTCAATTTCGCAAGGAACAGGTTGTGGTTTTTGTGGATTGGCTCTTTAAAAAGGCTTCGTCTTTTAATTTTCCCAGAATAAATATTCGGATTTTTTCGCCTTCTACCACGATTTGTCCCATTGTACCTTTATTTACAGCACGGAAAATGGAGTGATCCATAAAGACATAAGTGCCAGGTACATCAATTCGTGTTTCCACCATGGTGGCACTGCCGGATGGAATCAGGGTAGTTTGAACATTGTGATTAACAAGCGTACCGCCTTCCACATACACATTGTCAAATACTGCACCAATTAAGTGGAAAGAAGATCATAAATTTGCTCCAGCATTTCCTACAAATAGACGAATGGTTTCACCGGTTTTTGCTTTTAAGGCATTTCCATCCATAGTTGCACCGACTTTACCGTTGAAGAGGACGTATTCAGGGCGTTCATCAATGGCTTTTCGCATACTGAATGGTTGCAAGCCAGGATCGCCAAATTCACCTTTGGTATAGAATTCACTTTGCATAATGTAAAATTCGCGATCCACTTTTGGTAAACCTTCTTTTGGCTCAACTAAAACTAAACCATACATCCCTTTGGCAAGGTGAATATCCACAGGCTGACTGCCACAGTGGTATAGATAAAATGCCCGAACGTAACGCTCTAAATTGGAAGGTGGATGTGCGCGTTGGTGGGGTTTCACTCGCGATAGCACCACCCATTGGCACAGCGGCCGCATGAAAATCGATACTGTGCGGCATCATTGAACTCGCTGAGTTGGAAAGTTGCACTTCCACCATATCGCCTTCGCGTACACGAATGAATGGCGCAGGCACGCTACCGTTTAATGTCCAGAATTTAAATTGCACACCATCCATTAAATCCATAATTTGCTCCAAGTGCGGTCAGTTTTACCTATGACTTTTGCTGGATGAGTTACGTTCAATCGGTTTTGGCACATTTGCGCAAGCGTCAGTTCAGCTTCAATCTTCTGGTAAATTTTTCAACTGCGGTGGTTGCTGTATTAGAGGACTTTTTCTTCTGCTTGAGCAGAAGGAATAGAGCTTAAACCTGCACCCAATGTAATTGTTGCTAGGCCCTAGTGCACTGTTTTCTAAAAAATCTCGACGTTGTTCGTTCATGATTGACCTCAAATAATTAAACGGCTAAATCCACTTGATCGCCATTGGTTTTGCAACCACTTTTTGCGATCTTCCGCTCGTTTTTTTGGCGAGTAACATATCCATTAATTCTAATGTTTGCGCCCCTTGATCTTCGCCTCAGCTCATAGGTTAATTGAACTAAACGGCGTGTATTCGGATCCATGGTGGTTTCACGTAATTGTGATGGATCCATTTCACCTAAACCTTTGAATCGTTGTACGTTTAAAGTGCCTTTTTACCTTTTTAAGCGTTCTAAAATCGCTTCTTTTCGTTTTCATCGAGGGCATAAAAAGACTTCTTTACCTAAGTCGATACGATAGAGTGGTGGCATTGCCACATAAACGTGTCCATCTTGAACCAATTTCAGGGAAAGTGACGTAAAAAGAGGGCACAGAGTAGGGTGGCGATATGCAAACCATCAGAGTCCGCATCGGCTAAAATACAGACTTTACCGTAACGAAGTTGAGATAAGTCTTCATTATCAGGATCGATACCAAGCGCCACAGCAATATCATGAATTTCGTTGAGCCAAGCACTTGATCACTGGCGACTTCCCAAAGTATTTAAGATTTTTCCGCGTAACGGCAGGATCGCTTTGATATTCACGATCACGCGCCTGTTTGGCTGAGCCGCCCGCAGAGTCACCTTCTACTAAGAATAATTCGGTTTTTCTAAATTTTGTGATGCACAATCGGCTAATTTCCCTGGTAGAGCAGGACCACTCACTAATTTTACGTACGACTTTTAGCGGCATTTAAACGACGTTGTGCAGAGCCATCGGCCATTTCAGCTAAGCGATCCGCATCTTGTACGTTTTGATTCAACCATAAACTGAAGGCATCTTTTAAAACACCCGCAACAAAGACCGCACTTTGACGGGAAGATAAGCGTTCTTTTGTTTGGCCAGCAAATTGAGCATCCTGCATTTTTGAGTGAAAGAATGTAAGCACAGCGATCCCAAATATCGTCTGCTGTTAATTTCACGCCGCGTGGTAATTTATTGCGGAATTCGACAATATTCAGTCATGGCATTGAGCAAACCTTGGCGAAGACCATTTACGTGTGTTCCGCCTTGTACTCGTTGGAATCAAGTTTACATAGCTTTCTGCAATAAGCTCGCCACCTTCCGGTAACCATAATAATGCCCAGCTTACTGCTTCGGTGGAGCCTTTAAATTCACCGACAAAAGGTTTTTCAGGTAAGGTTTCAAAACCATTCACTGCTTCGGTTAAGTAATCGGATAAACCATCTTGATAGCACCACACATCTTCGGTGTTATTCACTTTATCGACAAATTTAATTTCTAAGCCTGAACAAAGCACCGGCTTTCGCACGCAATAAGTGGCGTAAACGGCTGACAGAAAAATTCTTGCTATCGAAATATTTTGGGATTCGGTTTGAAGTGAACGGTGGTGCCGGTTGTACGTCTGCCACAAGTCCGATGACTTCTAATTCTTCTACTTTTACGCCATTTTCAAAGGCAATTTTATACACTTCACCGTTACGTTTAACTGGAATATCAACGCGTTCAGAAAGGGCATTGACGACAGAAATCTGCACCCCGTGTAAACCACCGGCAAATTCATAGTTTTTATTCGAGAACTTTACCGCCAGCGTGAAGTTTGGTTAAGATCACTTCGACACCAGAAACGCCTTCAGTTGGGTGAATATCCACTGGCATTCCCGCGACCATTATCAATGACTTCAAGCGATTGATCAGCGTGTAAAATTACTTCAACTTTGGTGGCAAAACCCGCAAGAGCTTCGTCCACACTGTTATCGATAACTTCTGAGCAAGGTGATTTGGACGGTGGTGTCCGTGTACATGCCGGGGACGAATTTGCACCGGTTCGAGATCTTTCAGAACCGTAATTTCTTGAGCAGAATAATTTGTAGTCATTTTTAAAAATTAGTTACTTATTTATAAAAATTAGCGTGATTTTATCAAAAATGATGCATTTATAAAAATCAAAGATGAGAAAAAGATATGATACTATATTAGTAAAAGTGCGGTCAAAATTTGACGTGAATTTTTGGACCGCACTAGGGGTTCATTTGAACCTATTTAATCTGTTATAGAGTGAGTTATCTCGATACTAAGCTTTTTGCTTTTGTTGCTAAATATTCCTGCAAGCCTTTATCTCAATTTACAGCTTGGGCATTCTCCCACAGCCACCTTCAACACCTTCATAGCAAGTGTGGGTATGCTGACGAACATAATCTAACGCACCTAATTCATCAGCTAATGCCCAAGTTTGTGCTTTGGTGAGATACATTAACGGTGTTTTTAAATTGAACGGATAATCCATGGCTAAATTAAGGGTGACATTCATGGATTTGATAAACACATCGCGACAATCGGATAGCGCTGAAATCTGTTTCACATACACCGTGATGATGTCATTAATACCTTGTCCTTTTGCGTAAATCGCCGCATACAATAAGAAGAGCGCATTGCGGCCATCCACAAAGGTATTAGGTAATTCACCGTCTTTTTGCTCAATGTCAGCGTTTGCATCCATTAAGGCATTGTGGGTGATGGATTTGATAACGGACGTATCAATCAACGTTTGTTTTACGCCGAGATCTTTTGGCGATCCAACGGGCTTTTTCTAATTCAATGGCATGGCGTTGACCGTATTGAAAGGTGACGGTTTCGACATTTTTCACGCCATATTCGGCAATGGCTTTGAATTAAACAGGTTGTGGAATCTTGTCCACCAGAGAAGATCACGAGGGCTTTACGATTGTGATTAGGATTTGAAATATTCATAGGATACCTAGTTTTTTATGTAGGAGGTTTACGAACTACAAGTTAAAAATGAGGCGGTATTGTAGAAGTCAAAGATAAATTTTTGCAAAGAAAAAGGACTAATTTAAGCAGGTAAGACCAACAAAAAGTTGTGATACAATTTTGGACAAGTTAGTTTTAAAAAGGTAAACACAATGAAAAATTAATTCTTATTGTTATCGGTGCATTAGTGATTTCAGCTTGCTGCAAATAAAGACGTTTATTTTAATGGTTCAGAAGGATCTCATTCAGGCATGAAATTTGATAAAGACACTCGTCATTGGGGCGTTAATCAATAATTGTTTTTGATAGAGTAGCCATACAGTTGTATGGCTTTTTATTAAATCACTTCTTCTTGGCAATGTGGGCAAGTCGATTAAATATTCTTCATTATTATGCACAATATAATGGCCCATCGCTTTTAGTATCAAGATATTTCGTATTGTAACGGTTTTCACCTACATTCAACGGTACACGTTCTACGATATTAATTCCCGCTTTTCATGGTTTCTACTTTTTGCGGGTTGTTTGTCATCAAGCGAACTTGCTTCACACCCTAATAATTCAAACATATCGGCACATACATTAAAGTTACGTTCATCAGCTTTAAAAGCCTAATGCAAGGTTGGCTTCAGTGTAGTCCATGCCTTGATCTTGTAAAGTGAATAAGCACTGAATTTTATTAATTAGACCAACGCCTCGTCCTTCTTCACGATGATAGATCAACACACCCGACCCGCTTCGCTAATTTGACGTAATGCGGCTGCAAGCTGGAAACCGCAATCGCATTTTTAAACTGTGTAATGCATCACCTGTTAGCATTCCGAATGAATGCGGGCGAGCTAGGCTCATCTTTGGTTTGAAATATCACCCATCACTAAAGCGACATGTTCTTTTTTGTATCAGGGAAATTCAAACCGACCATTTTAAATATGCCATATTCGGTAGGCAAATTGGCTTGAGCAACCAGTTGGATTTTTGACATAACTTATCCTTTTTCAACTTTATTCTGCTAAAATGTGCACTTTATTTTTATTATCAAGAGACAACAATGTTTAAAAAGGCTGTCATTATATACGTTATTCCTTTGTCTTGTACCATTTTTTGTTTGGGGTTTTGCTTATCATTGGCATGGAAACAACCAATTAATGGAATGGGATTATTGGCTTTATCTTTTAACCGAAACGGGTAGTGTGCCTTATGCTTTAATTACCTGTGGTGTGTTTGCTTTACTTTTCCGTTTTTCTTTGAAAATCGTAAACAGTGGATTATGGGCGTGATTGTAATGGGCCTGTCGGTATTATCCACACAAGTGATTAAAACAGGTTTAAAAACGGTTTTTGCCGAGCCACGTCCTTTCACCGTCTATTTAGCAGAAAAAACAGAAAGCACTACGGATGCTTTTTATCATCAAGATCGTTCAGAGCGTGCAAAATTAGTGGATAAATTTTATTCTACACAAGCCGATACACCAGCCTGGTTAAAAAGCGCATTATGAAGATGAAACAGGGTTATTCTTTCCCATCAGGACATCTCTATTTTTGCAGCCACTTGGCTATGTTAGCCGTTGGATTTAGCCAATTATTAGGGTAATCGTTCTTTTTAAAGCGGAAATTACTGATTGCTGCCATGACCATTTGGGGCGTATTAATGTTGATTAGCCGAGTACGCCTTAGGGAATGCATTATCCAATCGATTTATTTGTGGCGATAATTTCAGCATGGATTGTTCATTTGATTATTTTTGGTTTCTACAGAAGAAAGGCTTGTTTAACAATAATAGCATCAAAGACCGGTTTTAGTGATAAAGCTGGTCTTTTTATTGCTTGTAGAAAATATGATTTTTGTCATGGATTTTCATTTTTGATTTCAAGGAAAATACAGCCTATATATTCCAACAAATTTTGACCGCTCTTTTTGAGGAGACAATAGTACTACGGTATTGATATTGGTGGCACAAAGATTGAATTGGCTGCCTTTAATGAAAAATTAGAAAAACTTTTATACCGAGCGCGTGCCAACGCCACAAACGGATTATCAAGATTGGTTGCAGGCGATCAAAACTTTAGTCGAACGTGCAGATGCCCACTTTGGTGAAAAAGGGCACTGGTAGGTCTTGGGTTGCCAGGATTTGTTAATTTGACAACGGGGCTTGCTGAAGTGACGAATATTCGTGTCGCAGATAATAAGCCTATTTTAACTGATCTTGAGAAAAATACTCGGGCGTGAAGTGCGAGCTGAAAATGATGCAAATTGCTTTTGCGCTTTCTGAAGCTTGGGACGAAGAGAAATACCCAATATCCTTCCGTATTAGGGCTGATTTTAGGGCACTGGCTTTTGGTGGTGGTTTTGTGATTAACGGCAAAATTCACTCAGGACAAGTGGGGATGGCAGGGGAGTTAGGTCATCTTCAATTAAATTATCATGTCTTAAAATTATTGGGTTGGATAAAAGCACCTATTTATCAATGTGGTTGTGGCAATCATGCCTGTTTAGATACGTATATTTCTGGTCGCGGTTTTGAAATGTTGTACCGTGATTTTAAAAGGGAAGAATTATCAGCAAAGACATTATCGATCGTTTTTATGCGAAAGAGGAAAGTGCGGTTGATTTTTGTCTCGCATTTTTGTGGAGTTAGCGGCTATTTCTATCGGTAACATTATCACTGCATTTTGATCCACATATGATTGTACTGGTGGTGGTTTATCGAATTTTGATTATCTCTATGAAGCGTTACCAAAAGCATTGCCACCTCATTTAATGCGTAGTGCAAAAGTGCCACCAATCAAAAAGCAAAACATGGTGATTCTGGTGTAGTCGTGGTGCTGCAGCGTTATTTTTTTAAAACGTGAATAGATTTAATCTAAAAAATACAGCAAAAATCTGAATAAATTTTATGTTATAGGATAAAAATCCAGTTTCTTTTTAAAGAAAACTGGATTTTTCTTTATCTCTCTACAATCAAAATATTGATTTTTAGCGAGGTTTTTATGTTGACAGAATTTGGGAACTGGATTGAGCAAGGTTTGACATGGGTTGTTGAACATTTAGATGAGCCATTATGGAATATCACCATTGTTATTTTATTAGGTGTAGGTTTATTTTTACGATTACTACAGGCTTAGTACAGTTACGTCTTTTTCCCTGCAAGTATACGTGAAATGTGGTTTGGACGTGCGGCAGAAGGTGATCTTAACTACCATTCCAAGCTTTTGCAACTGGGCTTGCAAGTCGAGTTGAGTGTTGGTAATATCAGTGGTGTGGCAACAGCCATTGCGCTTTGGTGGTGAAGGTGCGGTGTTCTGGATGTGGGTAACGGCATTTATTGGGATGTCGAGTGCTTTTGCGGAATCTACTTTAGCACAGGTATTCAAAATTCAAGATAAAGATGGCTCTTTCCGTGGTGGCCCTGCTTACTATATTACACAAGGTTTAAAATCACGTTGCTTAGCAGTAGCGTTTGCTGTATCACTTATTTTTACCTTTGGTTTTGCATTTAATTCAGTACAAGCAAACTCAATCGTAGAAGCAACTAAAAATGCTTGGAATTGGCAAGGTGAATATGTTGGTCTTGTTTTTAGTTGTTTTAACTGCTGCGATTATTTTTCGGTGGCGTGAAACGTATTGCGACCATTTCTAGTAGCGTAGTACCGATGATGGCACTCTTTTATTTAATTATGGCGGTAATTATCTTAGGTATGCATATTGATATGATCCCAACGGTAATCGCCAATATTTATAAAAGTGCCTTTACTTTCCAATCTGCAGCTGGTGGTATGTTTGGTGCTTTAGTCTCCAAAGCCATGATGATGGGGGATCAAAGCGCGGATTATTCTCTAATGAAGCAGGGGATGGGTTCTGCACCAAATGCTGCGCTGCAGCACATGTAAAACATCCGGTAAGCCAAGGTTTAGTGCAAATGCTTGGTGTTTGTGGATACCATGATTGTCTGTACTTGTACGGCAGTGATTATCCTGCTTTCAGATAATTACGGCAGTGAAACACTGAAAAAGTATTTCCCTTAACGCAAAAATGCATTGCGTTATCATGTAGGGAGAGTTTTGAGTACACTTCTAGCTTTCATCTTTATTGCTTTTTCGCTTATTCCTCTATCATTGGTAACTATGCTTATGCGGAAAGTAACATTCTGCTTTATTAAAAATAAAACCGTGGTTTGTATGGTCGTTCCGCTTATCGGTGTTGTTCTTTGTTTATTTTCGGTTCAGTAAAATCAGGCAATGTGTGTGGAATTTTCGCAGATACTGTGATGGCTGTGATGGCAATTATCAACTTAGTCGCGATTGTTTTACTTTTCCCTGATTGTGTGGAAGTTAATGAAAGACTATCAACGTCAATTAAAAGAAGGAAAAGAGCCTGAATTTAAAATTGACCTCTATCCTGAAATTAAAAAACGAGTATTAGAACATCGAATTTGGAAATAAATCTTGATGGACATAAAAAAGGCGGGACATCCCGCCTTTATTATTTTAAATTGACTCGAAAATTGACCGCACTTTATCGTTCATTTCGATAAGTCAGGAAGTAATAAGAAAGGGCTGAAATGACCACGCAAGCTGTCATTGTATAGAGCATTGGCGCAGCGGTTTCCATTTTAAAGCTCGCTACCAAGGAGCCCATCACCGCGCCGACACCAAAACGTACACTTCCCATTAATGAATTTGCGGTTCCTGCCATCGTTGGGAATTTTTCTAGAATAGAGGCGGTAGCATTGGATGAGATTAATGGGTTTTGACCGACAAAAAGGCTACACCAATAGCCATTGGCCAAAAACCAAAATCAAAAAGTGCGGTTAAAAATAGCCAGATTCCTGAAATAAATTGTACCGCAATACCAATTCGTAACATGGTTTCAGCACCTAATTTCAATACAAATTTCCCATTGAGATAAGAAGCCGTTGTCATGATGGCGATATTGAGCATAAAGAAATAACCCGAAATTGATCGACTGGAATGCCATAAATACCGATATAAACAATCGATCCCGCAGTGATGAAAGCAAATAAACCGCCAAAACCAAAAGAAGCCACCGCCATATAACCTAACACTTCTTTTTGTTTAGAAAGCGTCATGAAGTTACGGGCAATGATATTTAGGCGCAGGGGAATACGGTTTTTCTTGTTTATGGGTCTCGGAATAACGAAAAAGACGAGCAATGCCGCAAGAAATCCCATCGAACCCAATCACATAAAAATCATGTGCCAGTGGAAATATTTCACGATATATCCACCAATCACTAGGTGCAACAAGCGGCGCGATCATAAAGACAAGCGTGATGTAGTGGACATGACTCGAGAGAGCTGATCTTTGCTAAATAAATCCGTAATAAAGCCCCTGAAAGCACAACAGGCGCAGCACCAAAAGAAGCCTTTGAATGAAACGCAGCACAGTGAAACTGCCAATAGAATGAATGCCCGTTAAAAATAATAGCCGTGATAGCACCAATAATGACACCCTAATAAAATAATCGGTTTACGACCAAAACTATCACCAAAGGGTCCCCAGAATAATTGTCCTGCCGCCATACCATAAGCAAAGAATGTCAGCGTGTGCTGAACTTGCTCGGAGTTGATATTTAAGTCTTTCAGCAATATTTAAAAAGGACGGAATATACATATCCACGCCCAAAGGCGGTAGCATCGAGAGGATGCCGAGCGTGGCGATAAAAGATAAAGGTAGGTTTAATATTTTTGGCTCATATTATTTCACTCAAATTGTCGATTTCTTCCTGAGTGAGTGGACGAAATTCGCCTTCTTCTAAGCTTTCATCTAATTCAACGTTACCGATTCTCCAACGATGTAGTGCAACGACTTTATTGCCCAGCGCGGCAAACATTCGTTTCACCTGGTGATAGCGCCCTTCAGAGATAGTCAGATTCACGTTGTAATCATCTAATACTTCTAATTTTGCTGGCTTTAGTGGGTTCTTTTTCACCACGTAATAGAATGCCTTCTTCACAGGCGGAAGCATAATGGTTTTCAACCGGATCAGCTAAAGTGACTAAATAGGTTTTCTCACATTGATGCTTTTGGTGAGGTAATACGATGTGACCATTGCCCATCATCCGTTAATAGCACGAGCCCAGTGGTATCCACATCTAATCGTCCAGCGCTGTGTAACTTGCCAGAAAGAGGCGGTTCAAAGAATTGATAAATAGTTGGATAGTCACCGTCATCATGAGAGCAAACGTAGCCCTGTGGCTTATGCAACATAAAAATATTGACCTTCTTCCACCCAAGTCAACAATTCATCTTCAAAATAAATTTCATCTTCTTGGGCTGACTTTTGGTCGCCCCATTTTTTTCACAATTTCACCGTTAATTTTGACCGCACTTTTGGCGAATGGCCTTGGTGGCTTGTGAACGGGTTAAACCAGTATTCTCGGCAATAAATTTATCTAGTCGCATCGTAAACTCTTATTTTTGATTGAACCAACTAACGTAATCAAACTGGTCGTAATATTTTTCGCCATTCCAACCGGAAAAAGGTAAATAAATCACCCACTTCTGTTTTCGTTTTCAAAGCCCTTTAATGTAGAAAGCAGATTTTAAACTCAGGGATAAGGCTTATGGGTAAAGACCACTTTGTTTGGATAAGGCAAGTTATCGAAAGGCTTGTAAAGTCTTCATATTTTGCACCTTTTTCCGCCGTCTTTATCCGTCATCATAATAAACAAATTATCGAAATCTAAACGCTGTGAGCGCGCTTCCCATTTCTCTCTGAGCTTCTTTGTTCAGAATGGTAGTGCATAAAGTGCACTTTTAAGATCATCTAATAAAGCCAACGGGATATGGTTTTTCTGTTTGTATAAATTGAAGCGGTTGTGCTTGATAGAATGTGATGTTCTGTAGATAGCGAACAAAAATCGCTTGGATCTAAATAGAGATTAACAAACGGGAGAATTAAAAAGGCTGATTTAGATCGTGCAAAATAAACGCGCCGACACAGTTTGCTGAAATCACTGACATGCCTTGGTTGGTTAAACGTTTTTGGAAAGGTTTTTGATTAATCGCTTTCCGTTGTAATTTATTGATGGCACTTCTAAATTTAGAAAACAAACTCATTATTTATATCCTGCATGTTTTTGCGACATAGTAACGTTTTTGCTTCGAATGTGAAGAAAAAGACAAAAAGTGCGGTCGATTTCACTCATATTTTTGTAATCAAATTTTGTAAAAATTTTTGCGGTATGTCACAAAATTTCTTTAAAAAGAGAGTATAATGGCGCAAATTTTATTTAGCCTAAGTGAAAATGGAGTATTTTTATATGAGCGAACAATTGCGCCAAGCCGCATTAGATTTTCATGAATTCCCAATTCCAGGAAAAATTGCTGTCACCCCAACCAAATCATTAGAAACCCAACATGATTTAGCCCTTGCTTATTCTCCAGGTGTTGCAGAGCCTTGTTTAGAGATTGAAAAAGATCCTTCAGCAGCAAGCCGTTATACTGCGCGTGCTAATTTAGTGGCCGTTATTTCAAATGGTACAGCCGTATTAGGCTTAGGAAATATTGGTGCGCTTGCATCAAAACCCGTTATGGAAGGGAAAGGTGTATTGTTCAAAAAATTTGCAGGCATCAACGTATTCGATATTGAAATCAATGAACATGATCCAGATAAATTAATCGATATCATCGCTTCATTAGAACCTACTTTTGGTGGCATTAACCTTGAAGATATCAAAGCACCGGAATGTTTCCACATCGAAAAAGCGTTGCGTGAACGTATGGGAATTCGGTATTCCATGATGACCAACACGGTACTAGCTATCATCGTCGGTGCAGCAGCATTAAACGGTTTAGAAATTATTGGTATATCGCAGATGTTCGCTTAGTCGTAAATGGTGCATGGTGCTTCTGCTATTGCTTTGTACTAACTTGCTTCGTGCATTAGGGTTTTCAAAAAGAAAAATATCACCATGTGTGACTCTAAAGGTGTGATTTTTCAAAGGCCGTGGCGATATATGGATGAAAACCAAACAATTCTACGCGATTGAAGATAATGGCTGGCGTACATTAGCCGATGCCGTTAACGGTGCAGATGTATTCTTAGGTTGTTCTAAAGCAGGTGCTTAAAACCTGAAATGGTAAAACCATGGCGGAGAATCCATTAATCTTAGCATTAGCATAACCCAGCACCTGAAATTACGCCTGATGAAGCCAAGGCCGTTCGTCCAGATGCGATTGTTTGTACTGGTCGTTCAGATTTTCCAAACCAAGTAAATAACGTACTTTGTTTCCATTCTTATTCCGTGGTGCATTAGACGTAGGGTGCAACAGAGATTAATGAGGAAATGAAATTAGCGGCTTCTCATGCGATTGCAGGTTTGGCGAAAGAACAGGTACCGTTAGAAATTATTGCAAGTTATGGTGCGTTATCCTTTGGTCCAGATTATGTGATTCCAACTCCGTTTGATCCTCGTTTATTGTTTACTGTCTCTTCTGCGGTAGCGAAAAAAGCGATGGAAACTAGGTGTGCAACGACGTCCAATTACAGATTGGGCAGCTTATGAAAAACAATTAAAAAGCATTAGTTGCAGCAATTTTTCTTTTTCAAAGTGCGGTCAAAAATGATGATGTTTTTAACCGCACTTTGTGTTTTATCTGTCTATGAAAGGAATGGCACACTAGCGTGCTTTAAATTAATCAAAGGGTAGCGATTCCCTTAGGACTTATGAGTGTCAAAATGAAACAAACACGTTCTCCTTTATATCCGATTTTCCTCTTCGTCATCATTAATCTGATTATTTTCACCTTATCTCGTCTTGGGCTTGCGATTTGGCAGGCAGACCGTGTCTCTGCGGTAGAGGGATGGGGACAATTATTTTTGCAAGGCTTGCGTATGGATATCGTGGCCTTGTGCTACTTATTTGGTGTGCCAGCATTATTTACGGTGCTATTTCATCATAGCCGAATTTGGAAAATGATTTTACGCATTTGGCTTACCTTAGGTAGTGTGTTTATTCTATTTATGGAATTGGCTACGCCTGCATTTATCGAAACCTATGATTTCCGTCCAAACCGTCTGTTTATCGAATATTTAATTTATCCGAAAGAAGTCTTTTCAATGTTGATGGAAGGCCATTTAACTGCGGTCATTTTTAGCCTTATTTTTCACCGTTACGGCTTTCTTCTGTTATTGAAACTCTCTGGTTATGCAGTGAAAATTTACGCCCAATGAGCTGGAAATTACGTCCTGTTGTCGCATTGCTTTGTGATTGCAGTTGCTTTTTTAGGTGCGCGTTCGAGTTTCCAACACCGTGGTGTTAACCCTGCAATGGTCGCCTTTTCTTCCGATGGTTTAGTGAATTCTCTTGTGTTGAATTCTGGCTATTCTGTCCTTTATGCCGCCCAGCAATTTAAAAGATGAAGGAGCTTCTTCCGAGCCTATGGCAAAATGGATACTGATGAAATGTTGCGTATTGTCAAAGCAAGCCGTGGCCGTCCTGAAAAGTGATTATATTTCAGAGAAGATTCCAACCTTAACGAAAAAAACCAAGCCACTTACCAAGGTAAACCGAAAAATATCGTCATTATTTTGGAAGAAAGTTTTGGGCGCAATTTGTCGGGTACGTTAGGGCGGAAAACCACTTTCACCTGAATTTGATAAAGTTAGCCAAAGAAGGTTGGTTATTTGAAAATCTCTATGCTACAGGGTACACGTTCTGTTCGTGGTATTGAAGCTACCACAGCAGGTTTTTACACCTACTCCAGCACGTGCAGTAGTGAAATTGAATAACAGTCAAAGTGGTTTCTTTACCATTGCGGATTTACTTGCTAAACAAGGTTACAACACTTCCTTTATTTATGGCGGTGAAAAAGCACTTTGATAATATGGCAAGCTTCTTCTATGGCAATGGTTTCCAAACTATTATCGATCAAAAAGGATTATCAAAATCCGAAAATTTACCGCGACTTGGGGCGTGAGTGATGAGGATCTATTTGATAAAGCGAATGAAACCTTTACCCAATTACACAATGAAGGAAAACCGTTCTTTAGCCTCGTGTTTAGTTCGAGTAATCACGATCCTTTCGAGTTCCCGGACGGTAAAATTGAGCTTTATGAACAACCAAAAGCCACACGTAATAACAGCGCAAAATACGCGGATTATGCGATTGGTCATTTTCTTCAAGTTAGCGAAAACAATCTAATTATTGGAAAGATACCGTGTTCTTGGTGATTGCAGACCACGACTCCCGTGCAGCAGGAGCAAGCTTAGTGCCAATTAAGCATTTCCATATTCCTGCGTTAATTTTAGGTGAGCATGTTGCACCACGCCGAGACAGTCGTTTAGTGAGTCAAATTGATATGCCGACAACCTTACTTTCTATTGCGGGGCGTAAGCGGTAATTATCCGATGATTGGTTTTGATTTAACGCAAGATGTTAATCCAGATCGTGCCTTTTATGCAGTTTGATCAAAGCTCAAGCCTTAATGAAAGGCAATCATGATGTTGTTATTCAAACACCAAATAGCAAAGCAAAAAGGCTATGTGTACGATAAAGAAAAAGATACATTAACTGAAAAAAAGAAGTGCCGGAAGAAATGAAAAAGAAAGCCTTGGCACATGCTTTACTTGGCAGCTATTTGTATAAAAACCGTTTATATAAAGGCAGTGAAGAGAAATAAAGTGCGGTCAGTTTTAGGCTAATTTTAAAGGGCGAATGATTTCGCCCTTTTTCTTTATATGATTTTCGCTTAGTGATTTTCAGCAATCACACGTGGGAATAAAATATTATTTTCACGGTGAATATGCATCATTAAATCATCAGCAAACTCTTGGATGCCACTATAAAGCGCACGCCATGTGTGTGCAAGCATCTGCTGGAGGCGTCATATTGTTTGTTAATGATTTTCAATACATCTAAATGTTCGCCGTGTTCTGCGTGTTCCATTTCCATCATACGAATTGGCATTTGCGCCATCATATAGTTGCCTGCTTTGATCATTGGGAAAAGCACGTGCTCTTCTTTCATCATATGGTTGCTCAAATCCTCATAGACATTGCGTAATTCAGCCGCCACACCAATTGGACAATCTTCACGATCGCCATGAACACTTTCTACACGATCCGCTAAGACGATTAATTCTTGAAGCTGTTCACGGTGGCGTTGATGGTAGCGAACTAAAATATGATCGATAATTTCAGGATAAGTTGCGATTAGCCCAATATTCTTCGGGGTTTTCTGCTTTGCTGTTTTAGAAGCTCGGTTAAACGGGTTTCAATTTCTGCTAAATTTAATCCTTTTTCTGCCGCTGCGTTTGCAAGTGTATCGGAACCACCAGCAGAAATCCAAATCGTATTCACGAAGTAGGGAAGTTGAGCCGGGTACGCTGACTGCGATTTCACTTAATTTTTATCTCCAAAAGACATAATGAATCTCCTTATTGATGAGGTAGAGTTAGAAAGTTGAGTGAAAATACTAAGATAATAAAGGAAAAATGCAAAGGCTTTTTAGCAAAAGTATGATTTAAATCAAAGCAGAAAAGTCAGTTTACCGTGTTGTAGGTAGAGTATTGATGAGTATTAAAAGTGAAAGTTGCATTGCTTTTGATGAAGTGTTATTATTCGAGCATGAGAGGGATAATAGATGAAGCGGATTTATCGATTTTTGGCTGATTGGCTTGATATTAGTGGTTTTTAGGTGCTGGATATTTTTACGAATTTAACGATTTTTGACCGTACATTTATTCAACTAAATACGTCACAAAAAGTGAGTTACATTCCTTTTGAAAAACAAAGCTCAAATATGCAAATGTGACAAGGGCTAATGAGTTTCATGCCTCAAATTAACGTCTTCTACATTTTCAGTTTAGTCAATTGGAATGTACTAAAGGGCAAGATAAAGGCTGGCAAGAAGATTTAGTCGAGATTGTCTAAACAAGCTGATTTTGTGTTATTACAGAGCGACGCAGTATCAAAATTTAAAACACATTTTCGACCGCACTTTTTGTGTCCTCTTTTCTTTTAAAGATCTCTTATCAGGGTGTAAAAACATTCACCAAAAACGCAACCAGAATGGTATTGCGGTGGTGGCGTAAGCAGAACCATTAATACAAATACCCAAAAGTGGCAAGTGTGATGAGTTTTCCATTAGAAAAAGCAATAGTTTGCTATTAACGTACATTTGATTAATTTTGAATGGGGGATTTCGGCTTATCAAACCTCAGTTAGAGCAGCTCTTTTCTTTTGTGGAAAATCATCAAGGCCCCATTATCATGTCTGGCGATTTTAATGCATGGAATGAACATCGCTTGAATTTAGTCAATAATCTGATGCAAAAATATGGACTAGATTCAGTGGCGCTATCTCAAGATGAGCGGTTAGATTTTTAGGTTATCCACTGGATTATATTTTTACGCGAGGCGTAAAAAGTGGTGAGTGCAACATCAGAAGTGGTTACTTCGTCAGATCATAATCCGTTGCTGGTTGAATTCGAATTGGAATAAAGTGCGGTCAGATTTTGAGAAAAATTTTAGGGCTAACGTGATGTTAGCCTATGTAATACTTGGTTTGATTAATTAAAAATTGTGTTAATAGAGACACTGGACGACCTGTTGCGCCTTTATTTGCACCTTGAAGCCAAGCTGTCCCGGCGATATCTAAATGTGCCCAGATGTATTTTTTCGTAAAGTTGGAGAGGAATGCGCCTGCAGTAATTGCACCGCCCCAACGACCGCCAATATTAGCTAAATCAGCAAATGGGGATTTTAATTGCTCTTGATATTCTTCACTTAATGGTAAACGCCAAGCTTTATCGGTGGTTTGCTGTGCGGCTTGTAATAACTGTTCTGCTAAGGCATCATCAGTTGAAACTAAGCCACTGTTATGTTGACCTAAAGCAACCACACAAGCGCCAGTCAGGGTTGCAACATCAATCACATATTGCGGTTCAAAACGTTCAACATAAGTTAATGTATCACAAAGCACTAAACGGCCTTCAGCATCTGTATTTAATACTTCTACGGTTAAACCGTTCATTGTAGTGAGAATATCGCCTGGGCGATAGGCATTGCCATCAGGTAAGTTTTCACAACCCGCTAATACACCGATGACATTTGATGGTAGATTTAATTCTGCAATGGCTTTCATTGTACCGAAAACAGAGGCGGCACCACACATATCGTATTTCATCTCATCCATATCTGCGGCTGGTTTTCAAAGAAATACCGCCCGCATCGAAAGGTTAAATCCTTTGCCCACTAATACGATAGGTTTCGCATTTTTATCAGGTGCATTGTTGAAATGCAAAAATAGATAGGTAGGCAGGGTGTTTGAGAACCACCAGATACCGCTAAATATGCATTCATGCCGAGTTTTTGTCATTTCTTCTTCATCAATCACATCTAAGGAAAGTGCGGTTGATGTTTCGGCTAAATTTTCAGCTTGTTCAGCTAAATAAGCCGGTGTACAAATATTAGGTGGCATATTCGCGATATTACGCGCAGCTTTTACACCACTTGCAATGGCCTGTGCTTCTGAGATGAGCTTGTTGAGCCTATGAATCATCGGTATTAAAAATGATTTCTTGAAGTGAGATAGCATCCGCTTTTTACTTTTAAATTCATCGAAATTGATAAAGATTATGTTCGATGGTTTCAACGGTAAAAGGCGTACATTCCAAAATAGATCGCGATCTTTTAATTTCCACATCCGTCAAATTATTCACCGCTTGTTGAATATTTAATTCTTTAATGTTTGGGTCACACGTTGGATGATTTGTTTTAAATTGGCGTTCAGTCGTTTCGCTTTTTACCACTAACCTGCGACTAATACACGTTTAGCCTCAAGATTTGGTAACGAATGAAGCAGAGTCGCTTGGCCAATTTTACCTGAAAGATCTTTGAGCTTTGGAGCTAATTGGCTAAGGTAGCCTTGTGTGATTTGATCGATTTCATTGAAACTTTTGTCAATTCATTGTTCTCATAAATGCCGATAATAAGGCAATCGGTTGATTGAGAAAGTGCGGTTGAGTTTGCTTGATATTTCATGTTATTTCCTTATGTTGCTAATTTGCTATTTAAATCAGTCAAAATAAGGCATCATACGCCATCTCAAAATTAGCCCAGTTTCCCGTGTTTTTAGTTGAAAAAGAATGATATTAACCCGATATTTAACTAAAGGAAGTCTTTAAAAAGCCAGATTGCAATTTGTTTATTTTGCTTTTTAATTTCTCTTCAGCCAACAACTTGTGCGAGTACTTGGTTCAGCGGCAAATGGTAAGGTCTCTGCCGATCTTGTGTTCTCTTTACTCGGTTTAGGGATGCCGACCATGGCGCAATTAATGCTGCCATTATGTTTGTTTTCATCGCCATTTTGCTGACTTTCGGTCGTCTCTACGCAGAAAGTGAGATTACGGTAATGCGTGCTTGCGGTGTGAGACAACGTATTCTTGTTCGTCGTGGCGTTAATTTCTTTCTTTGTTCACAGCTGGCTTTAGCTGCTTACAACGCATTGTGGCTTTCTCCATGGGCCATTCAAAAAGCAAGCGGCGATTGTCGAAGATGCTAAAGCAACCCACAATGGGGGCATTGGCTTCGGGTCAATTCATGTCCACAAGCAACAATAATTTCGTCTTATTCATTGATAAGATTAACGGTAATCAAACCAGTGATGTTTATCTTTTTCCAAATGAAAGCCAAAGGCCAAACTAAACCATCAGTAGTTACGGCTGAAAAAGGTGAGTTAAAAGCGTTACCGAATGGCGACCAAGTCTTGAATTTACAGAATACCTTGCGTGTAGAAGGCACATCCGTGCTTCCTGATTTTCGTATTACACATTTTGATGATTACCAAGCGTATCTAGGCCATCAAGAGACAAACTCGGCAAGTGATGAAGCCGCTGAGTTATCTTTTGAGCAATTATTAAAAGATAAAAGTGCAGCAGCAAAAGCAGAATTACATTGGCGAATTACCTTAATTTTAGCGGTGCCTTTACTGGCGCTTATTGCTGTACCAATGAGTAAAGTGAATCCTCGTCAAGGTCGTTTCATGGAAAAATCTTACCAGCATTATTGCTATTTAATTTTATTTCTTATTACAAAGCTCATTTAAATCTGCGGGTGGTGCAGGTAAGCTTGATGCTGGTTTATTAATGCCGTTGGTAAATATCGCCTTTTTAATTTTAGGGATTGTGCTGAATAGTTGGGATAGCACTGCTATGCATAAATTCCGTCGTGTATTCAGAAAAGGGCAATAACAATGCTGATGAATACTCTTGATCGTTATATCGGTAAAAAGCATCTTAGGGGCAATTTTTGCCACGCTATTTACGTTGGTTGGTCTTTCAGCAATTATCAAATTTGTAGAGCAATTCCCTGTAGCGTAGGAAGGTTCTTATGATATTTGGCAAGCGGTGGCTTATACAGGATTTAACGATGCCAAAGATGTGAAACCTTTTTCCCCGATGGCTGCTTGTTAGTGCTTTAGTGCGTTTAGGTAATTTAGCCAGCCGCAGTGAATTAGTGGTCATGCAATCTGCGGGTTTTTCTCGTTTTAAAATTGGATTAGCCGTCATGAAAACGGCACTTCCACTGGTGCTTTTTACCATGATTATTGGTGAGTGGGGATTCCACAAACTGAACAGTTTGCCCGTGATATGCGTACTCGTGCACTTTCCGGTGGTTCAATGCTTTCGGTAAAAATGGTGTATGGGCAAAAAGACGGTACTAATTTCGTATGTTCGTCGTATTACCGATGATGCCAATTAGAAGATATTTATATTTATACCTTTGATGAACAGCGTAATCTCACTCATTTGAAGCTATGCAAAATCAAGCACAATATTCTGCTGAAAATAATCAATGGCAGTTACGTCAAGTGAATAATTCAGCGGTATCAAAAAGAGCAAATTACCACAACAAAACCGTTTAACAGAAGATTGGGCAACAAGCTTAACGCCAGATAAATTAGGCGCAGTTTCATTGCGTCCAACGTCATATCTCATCTTTCTGCTTTGTACGAATATATTGCGTTCTTAAAACAAACAGGACAGGATTCTCGCCGTTTTGAATTAACCCTATTGGCGTAAGATTTTTCAGCCCTTTCTGTAGGTGTGATGATGATGCTTTGCGTTATCTTTCATCTTGTTTCGTACGCAGTGTCACTGCAGGAGCGAGAATCGTAACGGGAGTTTGTTTTGGTTTCTTGTTCTATGTCGTCAATGAAATTTTTGGACAAATGAGTGTGGTATTTAATGCTCCCAGCTTTTTAGGTGCACTAATGCCAAGCCTCTTTGTTTATGGCGATTATTTGGTGGCTACTGGCAAGAAAAACGGGATTAATTGACAACATAATGAAAAAGAGCTGACGAAAGGTTCGCCTTTTTGTTACTAAAAAGTGCGGTCAAAGTTGACCGCACTTTTAGAATTTAATCTTCTTTAAATTCTCTCATCATTTCTTCTGCTTTTTCACCATTTCTGCTGGAACCGATGAAAAGTGGTACACGTTGGTGAAAGTTCAGTTGGTTGAATATCTAAAATTCGATTGTAACCATCAGAGCACATACGCTTGTTCTGCTAAGAATGCCATTGGATTGCCTTCATAAAGCAAACGAAGCTTACCATTTGGATAGATTAGTTGCACTTGGTAAATATAGATACCACCTTTAATAAGTTACGATGAAGTCAGCTACTAATGAACCGATATAACGTGATGCGCATAAGGGCGGTTAGTTGCTTTATCTTCCTCGTAGTATTTAATGTATTTTTACGTGGGAATTTTGAGATATTGTCCTTCATTGATGAGAGTAGATTTTACCTCTTTTGGCATCTTCATATTTTCATGAGAAAGACAGAATGTACCGATAGATGGATCATAAGTGAAACCATTTACGCCGTGACCAGTGGTATAAACCAACATGGTAGACGAACCGTATACGATATAACCCGCCGCCACTTGTTTATTACCTGGTTGCATAAAGTCTTCTAAGGTAACAGGTGAGCCAATAGGGGATACACGACGGTAAATAGAGAAGATCGCACCAACAGAAACGTTCACATCGATATTGGATGAACCATCAAGTGGGTCGGTCAAAATAATATATTTTGCATTACAGAGCGTTCAGTATCAAAAGCGATAAAACTTTCTTCTTCCTCTGAAGCAAAACCTCACACTCTTCACGTGACATAAGGGCTGCATTCATGGTGTTATGGGCGAACAAGTCCAATTTCATTTGGCTTTCACCCTGCACGTTTTCGACACCAGACTGACCAAGAATATTGGTTAAACCTGCTTTGTTGATATCACGATGAATGATTTTTAGCAATAAACGAATAGAAGACAAAAATACCACTAAGTTCCCCTTTTGCATTTGGGTACTCCGCTTAGCGTTCAACAATAAATTCACTCAATGTTTTCATGTTTATTCCTTTTTATAATTGTTAAATAAATAATAGACCCTTTTATTATATGTTATTTGGCACTTTTGATTGAGATCAAAATGTGAAGAATGAGATCTTTGTCTACATTTTATTTTTGATACAAACCTTGACAAAACGTATATATCCTTTAAAAAGATATAATAGATAAATAACGTCACAGTAAAGGGCACTGTTATGAAACTTACTCATTTTCCTTTCAAATCAAGTTTACTTTGCTTGCAGTATTGCTTTGCTTGCTGCGTGCAATTCAATTACTTATCATCCCACTAAAACGATTGAGAAAATAGATCCACAAAAGGGATATCGCTTGGAAAATGCGATGCAGCAGGCATTACAAAAAGAAAATTTGGTGATTATGACTTTTTCAGGTGGTGGCTCTCGCGCGGCATCTTTAGGTTATGGCGTGTTAGAGCAGTTCCAAAATGTCTCAGTGCGTCCAACAGAGAAAGGTAGCACCTTATTGCAAAATATTGATATTGTGTATGGGGGTGTCTGGCGGCTCAGTATTAGCAGCCTATTTTGCTTTAGGAGGGACAGGACATTATCCCTAAATTTAATAATTCTTTTTGAAAAAGAATTTCCAGAAAAAGTCATTAATGAAGTATTTTTCGGTGGGTAATGTGCCTCGGCTTACTTCTCCACAGTTTGGTCGTAGTGATTTGTTGCAGGAACAGCTCAATCTTGCTTTTTATATCGTGGGAAAAATTTGCAGATCTCGAACAACGTAAGCGACCTTTGCCGTGATTAATGCCACAGATATGACAGCAGGACAGGAATTTTCTTTCACTGCAAGATTTCTTTGATTAGCTTTGTGTTGATTTAAATGATGTTGAGAGTTGCTCGAGCAGTAGCGGCACTGCAAACGCCGTACCATTAATCACCGATTACGCAAAATAATCATGGTGGTTCCTGCCTCGTGGAAAAATAAAAAGAGTTATTGATGCAGATGAATCCACCTAATCGGTTTGTTGCTGAGCACTTTTGATGCCATGAAAACGCATGGAGCCTTATCAAAATAAAGGCTGAAAAACCTTATTTGCACTTAGTTGATGGTGGCTTAACGGATAATTTAGGGTTTGGCTGACTTTATTGGATGTGTCAAATTTACCTAGTGTCCGAAAAATTGTATACTGAGCTTAAGAATTATAATTTACGTAATATTGTCGTGGTAAACGTTAATGCTCAAAATGAACTTACTAGCGATATTGATAAATCAGCTGATGTACCAGGGAATCAAAGATGTCGTGAATACAGTGATTAATGTACCAATTGATAAAACGACAGCATCGATAGTGAAATATTCACAACAATTTGCGGATCAATGGAATGCTTACGCTAAACGTAAAAAGGAAATAAAAGTAAAAGCTCATTTTAGATTTAAATTTAAAAAGATTTGCCAGAGGGCAATTGAAGAATGATGTTCTTAATATCGGCACATCGTTATATTTGCCAGAATCGGATGTGGATAAACTGCGAAAGCAAACGCTAAGATTTTATTGGAACAATCAAAAAGAATACCATAAGGCAGTGAAAAGCATTGCAATAGTTTATAGGCTTAAAGTGTGATAGAAATGACCGCACTTTTCTAAATTTATATCAATTCCATTCATATAAAATTACAATAAAATTCCACATCCATCTAGACGTCTAAATCTTTAATGAAGACGTTAATTTTGTTACACTCAATCTATCTTAAAATTAATTAAATATAGGAAAGCAAAATGAGTAAACTTTTTCCAAATGCCACTATTCGTACTTCTGCGCCATATCGTTTTTGATATTGTAGGCAGTTTTACGTCAGAGGCTTTTAAAACAGGCTCGTCATCAATGCAGTTGTGGCGATATTTCTTGTGCTGATTTAACGCAAGTTGAAGATGCAGAAATTGCAAAGTGGTAGAGCATCATGTCGGATTGCATGCCGTGACCGATGGTGAATTTTCATCGTACTTTTTGGCATTTAGATTTCTTAGCTGCATTAGATGGCGTGAAAGAAGTGGATGCTGAAAAATTCTCAGTGCAATTTAAACACGATAATGTGCGTCCAAAAACGTTCAAAATTGTGAATAAAATTGGTTTTTCAGAGAACCATCCTTTTGTTGAACATTACCGCTCATTGCATAGCAGGGAGACTGAAAGTTAAATTAACAATCCCTTCTCCGTCCATGCTTCATTTAATTTGTACAGTACGTGCTACAGATTATCAGCCGATTGAACGTTATAAGAGATAACAATCAGTTATTATAGATGATATTGCTGATGCTTATATTGATGCGATGAATATCTTCTATAAATTAGGTTGCCGTAACTTACAGTTGGATGATACAAGCTGGGGTGAATTCTAAAGTGCGGAAGATAGCGTAAAACCTATACAGAATCGTGGTTTAGATGGATCAAATCGCCAAAGATTATGTGTATAGTTAAATAAAATCGTCGCAGCGAAACCAGCTGAGTTAGTGGATTACAATGCATATTTGTCGTGGTAATTTCCGTTCAACTTGGTTCTCTGCTGGTGGTTATGAGACTATCGCAGAAACCCCTGTTTGGCCACCGTAATGTGGATGGTTTCTTCTCTAGAGTACGACAGTGATCGTGCGGAGATTTCAAACCTTTACGCTTTGATTAAAAATCAACAAGTGGTGTTAGGATTAATCACACTCTAAATCGGGTGAGTTAGAAAACCGTGATGAAAATTATTGCTCGTATTAGAAGCGGCACAATATGTGGATATCAATCAATCTCTTGCTTTTAAGTCACAATGTGGTTTTGCTTCAACGGAAGAGGTAATATCCTGACGGAAGAACAACAATGGAAGAAACTCGAGATTTATCCGTAGTAACGTGGAAGAAGTTTGGGGTAAATAATTTTAATTGAATGAGAAAGAGATAATTATTAAGATAGTTATCTCTCTCATGAAAGTGCGGTTAAAATGACTGCACTTTTACTATTACTGTAAAAAGAGTCAATGAACTTCCTTTTATGTTATTCAATTTAGTTATTTTTGACGCATTGCAGGAATAGGATCATCACGGATAGATGCGTTAGCATAGCATTGCTAAGCGGGTCGATGCTTCTAAACCTTCACCAGCTGTTGGTGGTAAACCGTGTTCAAAGCAACCACAAAGTCATCATCTTTAAACATCGCTTCATCATCACCCGCTTCTTTTGCTGCAACTTGCGCATCAAAACGTTCGTTTTGGTCTTCGGCATCGTTTAATTCTGAGAAGCGTTACCAATTTCACGTCCACCGATGAATAATTCAAAACGATCAGTCACTCTCTGGGTTTTCACTCATTACGACGTGCAAGTGGTGAAATCTGCTGGATGCGCCTTACGAGAGGTTGGTTGAATTAAGTGATGTTCAGCCACTTCTTCAAAAGATCGCATTTACGATAGAGCCTAGTCTCCAAGATTTTGAACTTCGATACCCGCGTTCAGCGGTAGCTTTTGCACGATCGAAATCATAAAGATCTTCTTTTACGATACCTTTATCTGCGCAATATTTAATGGTTGCACCATGTAATGTGATACGCTCAAATGGTTTACAAAGTCAAATTTAAATCACCGTATTTTACAATGGTTGTACCAGAATATCCATCGAGTTTTGTAATAATTTTCGGTGTTATCCATTAAACCATGATAACGTATAAAGCTTGGTAGTATTCCACATAGTGAATTCTGGATTGTGATGAACGAAACCCTTCATTGCGGAATTTACGGTTTTAATTCGAAGACACGTTCAAAACACCAGCTACAAACGCTAAGTGAGTTCTGGTGCAATACGAAGATATATCAACATCTAATGCGTTGTGGTGAGTGATAAATGGACGAGCAGATGCGCTGCCTGGAATCACTTGCAGCATTGGGGTTTCCACTTCCATGAAACCTCAGAATAAAAGATTCACTGAATACCCAACCACTTTTGAACGAATAACATGTAGCGAGATTCTTCATAGAAATTAAAATCGAGTAACGTTGACGATAACGCGCTTCCATGTTCGGTTAAAACCATGGAATTTGTTTGTAATGACGAAGCGTTTGAGTTAAAAGTTTGACTTCAGTTGTTTTAATGGTTAATTCATTAGTTTTTGGTTTTGAAAAGTGTACCTTCAATCTCGGGTAATATCGCCTAAATCCCAGCGTACCTACATCTTCTGCATAAACGCCTTCAGAAGGTTATCACGAGCGATGTATAATTGGTTGCCACTATATCTTGCAAGGTAATAAAGGTCTGCACCCATTGCACGACGAGTCATATTACGACCGGCAACACGTTACGTCAATGGCTTTTTCTTTAATGCTTCACCATCTTCAGCTTCATACTTATCATGTAAATCTTGAGCAAGGCGTCACGACGGAATTATTTGAAATGCATTACCTTTTGCGCTAATGTGGCTAATTTCTTTTCATGCATGAACGAGCATTTCGCCATGGAGATCTAATTCATTGCCTTGCTCATAAACGTCCTTTTACCTCGTTAGTTTTACTTAGAATGATTTATTTAATAGAATTTTTCCTATTCTACCTATAGCATTGTTTTTTGTTGCCTTTTTAATTGTTATCCTTTTTATCCAGAGTTGTCGGAATTGAATTGGTAGAGATAGAAATCTGCCACATCCCCCACATAAGATAATTTTTATCTTTAGCTTCTGAATCAGGTTCACTGTATGAAACAAAAGAGCGGTCGATTTTCAAAGGTTTTAAACCCTGAAAATATTGACCGCTCTTTTGTATAGAATGATTAATTAAAGATCGAAAATCGCTGAAATCATTAGTATCGACTCTTTAGAGTCAATTTGACCGCAATGGTAAGAACCTTCACTTTCTTTGTGGTGCCACTTATATGTTGTCAGGAAATGCTCATGCATTAATCCATGGAATTGGGTTTGAACGTACCAAATGGTAATGAAGACCAACGGCTTGCATAATGATATTGGTATCGTATTCACGTGTTGCACCAAATGTCTTTTGTTCAACCCAATCATTGAAACTGTCTTTGAATCAAGTAACCGCCCATTCTTTTTCTTTGCTCTGCTGGCTAAGAATAAAATCGTAGGCTTCGTTTACATTCTTCTCCAATTTCTGCCATTTCAGGATCATCTTGACCTGCAGCCATAATGTTTAAAATGTGCTGTGATGAGTTAAGTGTAAGGCTTCATCACGTGCGATAAATTTACGATTTTCGCATTACCTTCCATTAGTTGACGCTCAGCGATAAAGGAACAGCGAAAGATACGTAGAAACGAATCGCTTCCAAGCAAAGCGTTCACACTCATCAAGCAAAGGTAAAGTTGTTTTTCAGATTGCGTAATGTCACCACATTCTTTTACCATCTACCGTGTAAGTACCTTCACCATACAAGCTGTAAAGTTGGCTATCACGGATTAAATCATCGTAATAAGAAGAAATGTCACGTGACGTTTGATAGTTTCTTCGTTGGTCACGATGTCATCAAATACAATAGATGGATCGTTCACAATGTTACGAATAATGTGTGTGTAAAGAACGAGTGGATGGTTCTCAGAAGGTTCCAAGTCTGATCCAAGTTTCTAATTCTGGAATGAATACCAACGGTAATAATGCAACGTTCGGGCTACGGCCTTGAATAGAATCTAATAAGGTTTGATATTTTTAAGTTACCGATGAAAATATGTTTTTCATGTTCAGGTAACGCGGCATAGTCGATACGGTCTTGAGATCATCCACTTCTTCCGGACGCCGAAGAAAGAAAGTTGTTTTTCAATGAGCTTTTCAAACGTCTCATATTTTTGTTGATCGTAACGCGCAACGTTAACGTTTTGACCAAAGAACATTGGTCTGCTAATCATTAGTCATTTTTGTTTTGTGAGAAATAGTGTATGCCATGTTATATCCTTACTTATAGCTTTTATCCACTAATGATTGATTGCCCAAAATATCGAGGCGGACTGTGCAAACAAGACCCATCTAAATTATTAAATCTTACAAGCGCCACCTGCTGAGCCGTCATCTAAATCTTCTTGGCTGTCTTCGGCACCGTCACGGGTGTTTTGATAGTAAAGGGTTTTTTAGCCGTATTTGTAAGCGGTTAAAAGATCTTTTAACAACACTTTCATTGGCACTTTACCGTCTTCAAAACGTTTTGGATCGTAGTTAGTGTTTGCAGAGATTGCTTGATCCACAATTTTGCATAATGCCGACTAAGTGTAGTACCATCATTGCTTGGAATATCCCAAAAGTAATTCGTAGTTGTCGCTTAAGTTTTCATAATCTGGTACTACTTGTTTTTAGATACCATCTTTGGACGCTTTAATACTTTACATGACCACGTGGTGGTTCGATACCGTTTGTCGCGTTAGAAATCTGTGAAGGGTTTCTGACGGCATTACTGCAGTTAAGGTTGAGTTACGTAAACCAAACTCTTTGATTTCGTGACGTAACGTTTCCCAATCATAATGCAATGGTTCTTGCGTTAAGCTATCGATATCTTTCTTATACGTGTCGATTGGTAAAATACCTTTCGCATAATTGGTTTCATTGAAGTATTGCATGCACCCAATTCTTTCGCTAAGTTCATGGAGGCTTTCAGTAGATAGTATTGAATCGCTCAAATGTACGGTGAGTTAAATCGTTCGCTGAACCATCAGAATAACGCACATCATTTTTCGCTAAATAATACGCATAGTTAGTGACACCAATACCAAGTGAACGACGACCTAATGAAGAGCGTTTGCCGCTGGAACAGGGTAGTCTTGATAATCAAGTAATGCATCTAATGCACGTACTGCAAGATCAGCTAGGTTCTCTAACTCATCTAAATTATCTAATTTCTACCCAAGTTAAATGCTGAAAGTGTGCAAAGGACAATTTCACCATTTTCATCATGAAAATGTTGTAATGGTTTAGTTGGTAATGCAATTTCTAAAACATAAGTTGAGATTGACGCACCGGTGCAACAAGCGGATCAAACGGTGAATGAGTATTGCAGTGATCACGTTTTGGATATAAATACGACCAGTTGATGCACGTTCTTGCATTAATAAGAGAATAACTCAACTAGCTTTTTACAGCACGTTTACGGATATTTGGATCCTGTTCGTATTTCACGTAAAGTTCTTCAAATTTATCTTGATCAGCGAAAGAACGCTTCACAAGTCCAGGTGACGTCTGAAGGGCTGAATAAAGTAATGTCTTCGCCTTTAATTAAGCGTTGATACATTAATTTGTTTAATTGTACGCCGTAATCCATATGACGAACACGGTTATCTTCCACACCACGGTTATTTTTCAATACTAATAGGCTTTCAACTTCTAAGTGCCAAATCGGGTAGTAAACTGTAGCCGCACCACCACGTACGCCACCTTGTGAACAAGATTTTACGGCACTTTGGAAGTGTTTATAGAATGGAATACAGCCAGGATGGAATGCTTCACCGCCACGAATCGGGCTACCTAATGCACGAATTGCACCTGCATTCACCCCGATACCTGCACGTTGTGAAACGTATTTCACGATTGCTGCAGAGGTTGCATTGATAGAGTCTAAGCTGTCACCACATTCGATCAATACACAAGAGCTGAGATTGACGGTAGGCGTACGAACCCCGCCATAATAGGCGTTGGTAAAGAAATCTTAAGGTTGATGTTGCATCACAGAAACGACGAATGTAATCCAAACGGGTTTCTTGCGGATATTTGAGAATAAAGCTTGCTGCAACTAATAAATAAAGGAATTGCGCAGATTCATCGTTTACCGGTTACACGGTTTTTGAACTAAAGTATTTCCCTTCTAATTGTTTTTACTGCTGCATAAGAAAAGGTCATATCACGCCATGATCAATAAACCCATCCATTTCATCCCATTCTTCACGAGTGTAGTCAGCTAAAGTGCAGGATCATATTTTGCCCATACGCACTAATTTTTCACATGATCGTATAAACGAGGTGGATCAAAATGGCCATACGCTTTTTGCGCAAATGGAAAACCGCAAGACGTGCCGCAAGATATTGATAATCAGGGGTATCTTTGCTGATTAAGTCTGCTGCTGCTTTAATAATCGTTTCGCGAATATCAGAGTTTTGCAAATGCCTTCATAAAATTGAATATGAGAACGCAATTCAACTTGAGAACAGACACGTTTTCCAAGCTTCAGCCGCCCAAGTAATTACGCGGTGAATTTTCGTCCTAAATTGATTTGTTCAAGCGTACCATCGCGCTTTGTAACCATTAATCCTTTGTTCATGGAAGATAAAACCTGCTAGAGATGACTTTAAAAACACAATATATAGTGTTATGAAAAATAACAATGCACAAGATAGAGTGTTTTAAAATTCAATTCAAGTGGTAAATTTTTACCACATTATTGACAAAAGATAAGTCATTTAAAATAAATAACTTTTTCAAAGTGATGTTTTTAGGCAGGATCTCTTTTGTAAATCTTTGTGAAAGAAAAAGAGTGCGGTCAAAATTAGATGATTTTGACCGCACTTTAGAGTTAAAAATTAATTAATTCAAATATTTAAATACTTTGACGACTTTTTGAACACCGGTAACTTTACTTGCAATTTCTGCAGCTGAGTCACCTTGTGATTGTGTGACGTTTCCGAGTAAGAATACTTTCACCATTTTCGGTGATCACTTTCACATCTGTTGCTTTTACATTATCGCCTACAAAGTTTAGATTTAATTTGTGTCGTAATCCAGCTGTCTTTTTGTAATTTGTCCAAAAGTAATTTTTGGTCCAACACGCAATTCATTGTATACGTCGTTTACACCTTCTACACCTTTTGCAAGACTGGTTGCGGTTTCTTTTACACTTTCACTCGGTACTGACCAATTAATAATACGCGACCACTGTAAGAAACGGCATTTACACGACCTTCAGACTTAATTTGTGCATCTTTATCTAATGCATTTTCAACTTTTATTTCTAGGGTTTCATCATCTACTTGCGTACCCATCGTGCGAGGATCCGTTGCGACTTTTGCGCCAGCCGCTGCGCCACCAACAAGCGCAGCTACACAGCCTGTAACATAAATTGAGGCGCCTAGAACAAAAGGCTAATTTTTAAATAGGTCAATTTCATCATTAATCTCCTTTTTATAAATGAGTGAGTTAATTAATTAGTCAATTAATTTTAGGAATAGTTTGGTTGGAAAATCCTTTAATGTCAAGCTCTTGGGAAAAGTGTGCTATCAACAAGCTCACAAAGTGCGTTAATCACGAATAAATGATTTTCTAAAAATACGTGCTTTTCTTTAGTAGCAGGAATGCAGAGATTTCTAAATCTGTTTCAGCCAATACACCTTGAATAGCGTCGTTATTTGAACCCGTTAAAGCAATCACCTGAATTTCTTTATTGACTGCATTAGCAATCGTATTTAGCACCGCTTTTTCTGTCCCTAAAGGGAAAAAGGCGAGCAATAAATCGCCAGGCTTAGCGATAGCGTTAAATTGATGTTGATAAAGTTGATCGGCTGGTTGATCAAAAACCAGTGAAGAACCGACCGCACTTTCAAGGCTAAGCAGTACAGAAGGCAGGCTAGGGCGCTCAAAATCATAGCGATTAAGCAGATTTGATACTAAGAGTGGGCATTAGCATAAGAACGAGATACCCCGCAGCAATGACTTTATTACACGCTCAGTAAACATTGCATCACCATTTGTGCAGCGGTGACATATATTTTCTGATAGTAGGCTAGAAGCGAAATTTGAATCTGAATACTTTTCGCTATAGATATCTTTGACTTTTTGTAACATAATTAGAAACGATTAATCGAGGAAATTGAAACCATTGAATATCGCTGGTCGTTTTACCGAGGCGATAAGATCAAAACGGCAATCAGCATCTTCAATGGCTCAGATCGTTTAGAAAGCCATAAATTTGCAGCATTCAGCCATTTTTGTTGCTTTTGCCAATCTACACTTTCAACAGCGGATCCAAATGTCGAGCTGGATCGTTGACGCACTTCAACAAAAACGATCGTTTGGCCGTCTTGCATAATAAGATCCACCTACCACATTTGAAATATTGATTCGCAGCGATGAATTTGAGGACCTTTGGTTTTCTGAAGAAAAGGCGGGCTTGATGTTCTAAGCCCGTCTCTGATTGACGTTTTAGTGAAAACATGGATTAGTTTGCAACCGGCACCACGTTACTATCTTGTGCTCGATACCAAGTCATATCACGATCCACATTACAGTTTGGACCTGCGCTACGCTGACCGGTTAAACCGCTTAATGTGTAGCCTGGCACTTGGCGTAATTCATTGAAAAGTGGTTGATGAGCAACCAAGCATCGGCACCCATTGCATATAAACGCATTAATTGAATTCGCCACCAGTTGAAGTTGCCACTTTTTGATATTGTGAAGAATCCGTTTCTTTAAAGAATGGAATATCACTAAATTGAACGCCATTCATTTTTGCATAGTATTCCGTAGTATTGCTTGCCGCATTTGAACGAGAACTTGCATAAATGCGAACATTCAGTTGCTTGTATCTAAGTAACCTTTAATTTCCGCTAATTCATCTGGCGATGACACAACATAAAAGTCCAGCTGATCTTGTGGAGCACCTTGGAAGAAAGTAGGTAATATCAGCTGGTAAGTTATAGTAGCGAATATTCGCATCTGTACCCGCTAAGCGTTGCCAACGTACGTTGAACGCATTACCCACACGTTGTCCTAAATCATTTTGCGGCATGGCAACGATTGGATTACGAATACCATCTTTCCACATTTTGTTTGCTGCAGATTCCGCTTCATCTTCTGGTGATAAAACCGTACTAGCACACTTGGTTAATCGCACGTGCATTTGGTGTTGCATTTAAGGCCAATACATCCATACCTTGCACTTCTGCAGGGTTTGAAAATAATGGCATCTACGTTTTGTTTGAGCAATGGTCCTACTAACGCTTTAATACCTGGAAGCTTTTGCCTGTGCAATAATCTCATTAATTGGAGTCGTAGAGGAGTCAAATACTTGCACTGGAATAGTTGAGATCGCCTTTGCTTCATTAAAACCTGATTGAATGGTTGAGCCTAAAATTTGACCATCACCACTTAAAGGTAACACTAAACCAATTTGTGCCATACATTAGTTTGTTGGAATTCAACATACTTTGTAATTCTTTTCGGGAATAAGATTGCAGCTGCATGATTTGGATAAAGCCAGATTTCCAGCTTTGTAACGCTTTGGCTTAGTGCACTGGCTGACGAGATGTTATCGTTATATACTTTGATTAATGTGAGCCAGCCACCTAATGCAACACCGCCTTCATCTGATGCATTATTAATGACACCTGTATTGGCTGAACGCAATAAAGCCCAAGTTTTATCTACATTATCTTGACGGCGTTGTACATCCGTTAAGTTTCATCCATTTTTGATGCGTGCTTTCACCGCTTCAATCACGTCTTTACGATTTTCTGCAGTTTGAGCAAAAGTTTCGTAATAACGAGATTTTTGTGATGGACTTAATTCTGTGAGATCAAGCGCACGTAATTTACTTTCAGCCATCTCATTAGCGCCTTTCGCCGCAGCGATACGTGCTTCAACTAAAGTACGGTCTAATTCGTTGCGCTTCGTTTAAGTCAACCAATTCATTTAATAACTCTTCGGCTTGTGGCACTTTATTTTCAGTAGCTATACATGCGGCTAAGAGTTTGTGTTTGTTGATCTTCTTTATCTTGTGCTTGTCCCTAATTTGTTCATATAAAATTCAGAACTTGCATTGGCATCACGTTGTAATGTTTGGGTAAAGCTGCTACCGAGATAAGTTAGAACAACCCGCTAATGCAACAGACAATAAAATCGGCATTAAAACGTTTTTAAAACGACCGCCTTTGTAATAGAATAGACATATTCGCTCCACTAATGAATAAATCAATAATGGTCGATCTTACTTATCTCACAATGTAAAAGCAAACAAAAATGAATGATTTAACCGAATTTTATATATTGTCGCCACGCCAATCGGGAATTTACAAGATATTACACAACGTGCTTTAGAGACCTTTTCACAAGTGGATTTAATTGCTGCGGAAGACACACGCCACAGTGGTTTATTGCTCAGTCATTATGGTATCAAAAAGCCTTTTTTCGCCTTGCATGATCACAATGAACAAGAAAAAGCTCATGTGTTGGTAGAAAAGCTAAAACAAAGGTACCAATATTGCATTAATTTCCGATGCAGGGACACCCCTAATTAGCGATCCTGGTTTTCATTTAGTGCGTCAATGTCGTGAGGCAGGCATTAAAGTGGTGCCATTACCCGGCGCTTGTGCTGCGATTACTGCATTATGTGCATCGGGCATTGCGTCAGACCGTTTTTGCTTTGAAGGTTTTTTGCCTGCGAAAACTAAGGCACGTAAAGATAAGTTAGAAAACGTTGCGGAAGAAGACCGCACTTTAATCTTCTATGAATCAACTCACCGCATTTTAGATACCCTTGCCGATATGCAAGGTATATTGGGTGGCGAACGCTATGTTGTACTTGCACGTGAAATTACGAAAACGTGGGAAACCATTGCAGGGGATAAATTAAAGTGATCTTCGTCAATGGTTGAGTGAAGATCCAGAATCGCACAAAAGGTGAAATGGTAATTTGTAGAAGGCAAACCAAATCGGAAGATACCGAAGAATTTTCACCACAAGCAATTAAAAGCACTCACTTTGATTGCCAAGAACTCCTTTATCTGCGACGATTGTGGCTGAACTTTATGGTTATAAGAAAAATGCCTTATACCAATTTGGATTGGATAATTTAGATTAGTCAAAACTATCTCCCTCTTTAGCAAAGAGGAGCTAGGGAGATTTGGCAGAATTAATTTTTATAAATTTCGGAGAACAAATGTTAAAAACAGGTTTCAGATACCTTACTTGCACTAAGCAATTTATCGCATCAATCATTGCTTAATATTTTTGATGTGATGTCGCATCGTCATATTGATTATGCGGATTCTATTTCACCTAAGCCAAGATGAAAGCTGGGTATTAGAAGATAGTATTATTAAAGAGAAGGTGGCTTTCATATTGATCGCGGTGTTGGTGTACGCGCAGTTTCTGGAGAAAAACAGGCTTTGCGTATTCCGATCAAATTAACTAGCGTCACTACAACAATGTGCAGAGGCCGTAAAGGTATTGCACAAATTAAAGAAGGCACTTTAATTTCGCCTCAAGCATTTAATGCGGTGAATGCGGTTCAGCGTTATGCGGCAATTAACCCGTTAGAAAGTTTAAGAAGAGAAAAAGATCGAGTTATTACACCCTCGTGGATCGTACTGCGCGATCTGGAAGATCCTCGTGTTACGCATGTCTCCAGCGGCATTAAAGCTCGATTTACGAAGAAGTGTTGAGTGATCGCAACAGATGGCACACTTGCTGCAGATATTCGTCCACTTGTGCGTTTATCTATTTCTGTTCTTGTTGAAGAAGATGGTAAACGTGAGCGACAGTTGTGGTTCAGGTGGACGCTTTGGCTAGATTGGTTTTTGAAGTGGTAAATGAGAGTTATTGCGCCGTTAATTTTGCTGCAAAAGAAGCGGTTCGTCAAGCCCTTGTGAATTTGGCGCGGTCGCTGCGCCAGCAGGATTCACGCCTGTGGTATTTATAGGGGCGGTCACTAGGTGTATTGCTTCATGAAGCTGTGGGGCATGGTTTAGAAGGAGATTTCAACCGCAAAAGAAAGCTCTTTTATTTACAGGAAAATTGGTGAGTTAGTGACGTCGCCATTATGTACAATTGTGGATGATGGCACATTACAAAATCGCTCGGGGTTCTTTAACCATTGATGATGAAGGTAGCCTAGTCAATGTAACGTTTTTGAATCAAAGACGGATTTGTGCAAGGCTATATGCAGATAAACTCAACGCTGATTACCGGGTGTGAACCAACAGAAATGGTCGCCGTGAGTCTTATGCGCATTTGCCAATGCCACGAATGACGAATACTTATATGTTAGCGGGTCAAAGCAAATTTGAAGATTTAGTGGCTTCAGTGAGATCGCGGTATTTATGCACCGCACTTTGGTGGTGGGCAAGTGGATATCACTTCGGGCAGATTTGTGTTCTCGACATCTGAAGCTATCTTGTTGATAGCTAAAATCACTAAACCGGTTAGCGGTACATTAATCGGTAGTGGTATCGATGATGCAAAAGGTTTCTATGGTGGCCGATAAAACCGATTTAGATCTTGGTATTGGTGTATGCGGCAAAGATGGCACAAAGCGTACCGGTCGGCGTTGGTCAGCCAGCCTTGAAAATTGATGAAATCACTGTTGGTGGTACAAATTAAACATAGAGCCCGATAAATCATATCGGGCTTTTTATCCTTTAATTTAAGTGCGGTCAATTTTTCCATTATTTTTATTAACTGCTTTCTCCAGGAATAATCATTGGGTTAAGTGAGCAATTCTGCATACGATATTTTCATATCAACACTTTTGTGATCCCTATCACAATATCTTGTAAAACCAGTTAAAAATTTAAATAACCGTAATAAGTGATACATTTACTGTCGCATGACTTTTTGTCATTTAAGAGACAGGGACAGGGCGTGAGTTTGTCTGAAATTTCATCAACCAGAGGAAACATTTATATACTGGTGTACCTGAGAACTCGCTTGATAGCGAAAATCGTGTGGCGGCGACGCCAAAAACGGTTCAGCAGATCTTAAACTGGGCTTTGACGTCGTTGTAGAACACGATGCTGGGATTCAAAGCAAGTTTTGAGACCAAGCATTTATCGACGCCGGCGCAAAATTGGCTCAAGTTCGAAGTGTGGCATTCGGATGTGATTTTTAAAGTGAATCCACCAACGGATGCAGAAATTGATCAAATGAAGGAAGGTGCAACACTTGTGAGCTTTCATTTGGCGCGCACAAAATCCGGATTTAATGAAAAACTCACGTCGATAATGTCATTCGATGGATTCTGTGCCATTTTCCTGCGCAAGCGCTGATGCATTAGCTCTATGGCGAATATTTCGGTTATCGTGCAGTGATTGAAGCTCAGTGAATTTGGTAGTTTCTTCACCGGACAAATTACTGCAGCAGGGTAAAAGTGCCACCGGCAAAAGTGCAGTCATTGGTGCGGGTGTGGCTGGTCTTGCCGCGATTGGTGCAGCCAATAGTCTGGTGAGATTGTATGTGCTCTTTTGACTCTCGTCCAGAAGTAAAAGAACAAGTACACAGCAGTATAGGCGTCTTTCTCAGGAAATTGATTTTAAAGAAGAAGGCGGTAGCGGCGATGGTTACGCGAAAGTGATGTCAGAAGAATTTAACCGTCGCGCGATGGAGCTTTTATGTGTGCAAGCCAAAAGAAGTGGATATCATTATTACCACGGCAGCGATTCCAGGTAAACCAGCCCTCGCTTAATCACGAAAGAAATGGTTGATTCCATGAAAACCAGGTTCTGTGGTGGTGGACTTGCAGCTGCAATAGGGGGGTAACTGTGCTTACACTGAAGCTGGTAAAGTCGTCACCACTGAATAAGTAAAAATCAATAGTTACACCGATTTCAAGTCGCTTTACGAACACAATCTTCCCAACTCTTTGCAGTACAAAACTTGGTTAATTTATTGTGAAACCATTTTGCACAAAGAAAAAGACGGCAAGATCAATATCGATTTTGAAGATGCGTATTACGTGATGTGACTGTGGTACGTGAGGGTGAAGAAATTCCACCTCATGCAAACCTGGTAGCGTCACAACCAAAATAAGACGCGGTAGCAGCACAAAAGTGCGGCTAAAAGAGGAAGAAAACAGCCAGATCCGCGCATCAAATGCCAGTGATGGCGTGTAGTGGGTGTGTTATTTCTCTGGCTTTGCAGACCAGTGGCGCCAGCAGCTGTATTCTTCTCGCATAATCACTCGTGGCCTGGCATGTGTGTGCGTACGGTTACGCGGTTTGGAACGTCGGTCACGCTTTGCACAATTTCACCTCTATGGCGGCGGTAACCAGCGCGATTTCAGGTATCATCATCGTGGGTGCAGTACTGCCAAATTAGACAAACAGCAGTGCTCTCTTTATTGGATGCATTAGCCTTGTGCTGGCACTAGTGGCATGGCATCGCACCTCTGGTGGTTTCCTGTGTAACTCAGCGTATGTCGTGATGTTTTAGCGAAAGGTTAAGCAGAAGACGACGTCTGAAGGTTTAGGCACAAGCATGCCTATTATCGCGCGCGTACTACCGCATGAGCTAGTCGGTCTCTTCTGAAACATCGACAGCAAACGGCTGGTTGCCTGCTGGTAGCGTATTGTCGGTATGACAGCGTGCCTTGCTGCAACCATTTTTGGCCCGCAATCTGAAGCTGCACATTATGGATCATTGTACATGGATCATCATCGGTGGCGGATTGGTGTTCAACGTGCATTGAGTTGAAATGACACAAATTGCCTGTGAACTTGCTGCCGATCCTACACGGAATGTGGTGGTTTAGCAGTGCTCGTAGGTTTTAACTATGGTGCCGGCTTAACACATCGAAACTGATTCCTGTGTTAACGAAGAACATCCATAACGTTGAAGCATTCTTAAGGATCTTCATCGGCAAGCGGTACCATTCACGGGTTCCATCGTAGCATTCCCGCAAATTAAGCGCATAAAATCAACTCGAGCGTTAATGTTGCCACATCGCCATAGAAAATTAAATTTAGCGGCATTAGTGGTTTCCAGCTTTCTTTGATGATGCATCTGAACAACCCAGATAATACTTCGTGTTGCTTCGCGGCCGCGATTGCACTTTCGCATTCGGCTGGCACCTTAGTGGCATCCATCGGCGGTGATATGCCGGTCGTGGCTCACGTGTAACTCTTTATTCTGGTTGGCAGCGGCAGCACGCGGGTTTCAGCATGCTAAGCAATGATCCTGCTTATCGTCACCGGTGCATTAGTAGGTTCTTCTGGTGCGATTTCTTTTCTTGCATTATGCGCAAAGCGATGAACGCAACATTTTATCAGCGTTATCGCGGGTGGTTTCGAGTACGATGTTCAGTGTCTTCTGATGCAGAACAAGGCGAACACCGCGAAACAACCGCGAAGTTAAGGCGGCTGAATTCACTCAAAAATGCGGCTCTGTAATCATCACACCAGGATATGGGCGGCGGTGGCGCACATTTAGCGGCCATACAGTCGCAGAAGTACGGCGACAGTGCGTGAGTTGTGGTATTAACGTACGCTGGTGTTCACCCTGTTGCGTCGTTTACCGGGTCATGGCGAACGTACTTTAGCCGAAGCGAAAGTGCCTTATGACCATCGTGCTTGAAATGGATGAAATCAATGATGATTTTCCTGCTGATACCGATGCAGTGGTGGTTATCGCGTTCAAACGACACCGCAAACTCCAGCAGCGCGATGGAAGATCCAAACAGCCCACCGTCAGTGGATGCCAGTGTTAGAAGACGAGAGCACAAAACGTTACTCGATTTAAACGTCTGGCGCGGGTTACGCAGGCGTTCAAAACCTATTATTCTTCAAAGAAAACACCCAAATGCTCTTTGGTGATGCAAAAGAACGTGTTGACGACATTCTTACTGCATTAACATAAATAAGCAAAAACTGAGTAAAACTGACCGCACTTTGAGAGATTAAAGTGCGGTTTTTCATCGATTAATTTTCTTGTAATTATTTAGAATGATTCAATATTTAATGAAAATTTTATGAATAAATCCTTATTTTCTTATTGCTTTTTCTTTTTCAACTGCTTGCATATTTCCAATTGAGAATGACTGGACAAGCATAACTGCAAGAAGAAGTGAAATCAATTAAATCCAAGGATGAAGGTAATTCAGCCTTGCCCGATATGGGACAGATAAGTTATCTAGGGTAGCTTTATAACGAACAAGGGCTTTATTTGATAAAAGAAAAGGAACAGGAGCGTTCTTTTGATAAAGAAAGATCACCAATTCGTTACTATAAGTGTGATGATCAGAATCGATTATTAGAAATTCAAGATGACAATGTAACTGAAACCAATCCTGAGCTGAAAACATTTAGTGCATTTTATCGTTATGAATAAACCGATGGTAGTGGTGTGGTGCGGTTTGTCGAATATAAGGACACACCAGATTTTTCATCCTCATATAAAGAACATTTTTATGATAAAGCGGGTACTGCTCCAAAACTCAGAAGAGTATGATGTGAGAATAAAACAACATCAGATATATACGACTATGAGGAATAGTAAACTGAGCGAAAATATGTCGTATTGAAGATAATGTAAAAGGATTTGTGATATATATCATTACGAAAATGATGGTTCATTTGCCGAATCTTTAAACGTTTTACTCAATGTGTGTGAAAAATTATTTTTGATAAAAATCATCGCTTATGAAAAGTGAAATTTTGGTGTTGGAAAACGCATCAACTGTAAACCGTATCATATCAATTTGATAAACATGAAATGTTATTGAAGAGATAATCTATAACAAAAGATGGTTGTATGGAAAAGCAAAAGACTTATCAATATGAGTATTATGAATGAAGCTTTCAATGTAAGCGCTGACAGTAAAAATAGGGTGTTTTATCCGATGTGTCTTGCTAAAAATATAAAAAGTGGTCGCATTGACCGCACTACTAACGTTGAATCAAATAGCGTATGTGGTGCCATCTTGTTCTACGCTTAATAGGTGTAACTGGTTTTTAGTATCAACAGGAATGTTGTTGATAGATTGAGCATGTCCTTAATAGCTCTAAAATCTCGCCTTTTTGTACCAGGCATGGTTTCCCGAAACATCACGATTGCTGGATACGGGCAAGGTTCACTAGCGTATCTAACTGTAATCTCGAGTGATGTCTGGATCTTTATCTAATTTTTGAACAACGGTAAATGCCATACTGTCCTCTTTTTGAATGATTCTTAATATTTGTTACACCACAAGCTTGTGGATTGCTGCAGCGATTTTGCTTTAGCTTTTTCAAGTGGTTCACAAACAACAGCGATTAAGCAGAGAATAAGCAAGCCGTAATTTACTAATAAACCGCCAACTGGGCCAAAGTTTTAATAAGATTAAGTTTTCGTAATCTAATGCAGTACTGGTGCGAGATCGTCCCATGCGTAGGCTAAATAGGTTGAGCCACAACAACGTACACCACCACATAGCGAACTGACCTTTCCATTGAGCGATACATCAACTGGTTTACATCTGCTCGCAACACAATACCGGCAAATAATAAACCACCGATAATTGTGTAGGACCCGCCTACATGATTTTTGGCCGAGCACGTTTCACTGAATGTAGCTAACGTACATAAAGCGTGCCCACGATACTACGAAGATGATGCGTTTTGGCCGCTTAGCTAAGCAGTTACATAAATCACGGAAAAGCCGATGTAAAGCAGATTTGAGCACGTTCAATTAATAAGCCAGCTAACCCACAAAGCATCGCAAAACCCAGTTTGACGAGTTTCGTCCATACACAAAAGTGAAGCAATTAAAGCAAAGACCACCATGCCAATCCAAAACGACGATTTGCTTGTTTAGGATCGGTTTCTTGTAATTTTGCTGCCTTTTTCAATTCTAATTTCACGGAATATCGGCAGTAGTGACTTTTACCCTGCACTATAAGCCTACGGCTGTAAGTAGTAAAGAACCAGGCGTGAACCGAAAAATTGTGGAATACCCGTGAAGAGAGCAAGGTTACGGCCATGCTGCACGTGCACCAAAAACCGGCTAATGCACCACCAATAAGGGCTTTGAACAATACGACGTTTTGTGTGGTTGGATTACGCCATTTTTCGTTGTTTGCCCAAGTGCGGCAGAAATACATCCCGCGAACACACCTAAGATCATCACCATCAATACGGGTGAAGATCGCCTCATGCATGCCGATAATTTTTATAATAGACAGTCGGATACGTCGGACGCCTAGCGCTTACAGCATGTCCACCCCAACGGGTAAATTCCTGCTAACCGCATCAGTGCCAGTTACCCCAAAGTAATAAGCTGAAAATGAGGCGGCAACACTCACTGCGACAGGATTCATATTTGATCAGATAATTTTGTTTGAATTGCGCAAAAATCTCTTTCCATCAGTCGAATAAATACTTAAATTGAAATGATGATTTGCAAGTGAGGTATAAAAATAAGAATATTTTTGGAAGTGTCTGCTATTTCCTATACACAAAACTTGCGATATAAGACAAATGAATTGTCGAGCAAGATAATAGCATTTTGTTTTTGTTAATGCACGAGGAGGATAATTATTTATGGGTAATTTTTGGGTTTTTAAGATGAAAGAATAAAGTCAATCCATAGTCCTTATTTTTCCCTCAATATCAATTTTTAATTATGAAGACTAGGGGTAATAAGCATTGTAAGTCCACCAGCTAGAATAGCTAATAAACAAATGTACCCAAGCAGATTTATCCATATTAAGGAAATTAAAGAAATAGAAAACCAAATAACAGGGAAAATACATACCATAATCTCCCCAACTTAATTTGGAATATTTGTTGAATAGAAATTCAAATAACCCTTCAAAATAAACGGAAAATACATTCAAAGAGAATATCCATACGTTGTTTCAATGCTAAGTCATAATAATGATTTGTGTGAACAAACTTTCTGTCTGCCTAAATGTTGAGAAAAACTTAAACAGACAATTTCATTTCTCGGATAGCATGTAATCATCGATTAACAATAAGCGCCCACATAAAATTTGAACCGATTTTAACCGCACTTTAATGGCTTCTAAAGGCTTTGAGATAGACCAACAACACCCACAATTAGGGCTAGTACCAGCTTCTACACAGCTTAAAACTTATTTGCCCAAAGAGCTGGCTAAGTTGACGATAGGTTGGGGTATTGGGTTCATGCAGTAAAGACGGATACTTGCGCTTCTAAACGGATCGCTGCACCTGAAATTAGCGGGATCTTCCGCTTGTTCCGCACCCGACGATCGAGCGCATTACGAATATCCACGTTATCGGTACAATCGAGTACCACATCAAAGTGCGGTATGATTTCCGCAGAGTTTTTCTTCGGAAGTTGCGCATTGATGGTTTTAATTTCTACGTGTGGATTAATCTGTTGGCAACGCGATTTTTGCTGATTCCACTGAGGCATGTTGATCAGCTATCGGTATGCAACACCTGACGTTTGCAAATTGGAAAAGCGACACGGTGTCAAAAATCAACAAGGTTAAATGCTCACGCCAGCGGCTAGCGAGATATTGACTTGCTGCACAGCCTGACCGCCCAGACCGACAATTAACATTCTGCTGTCTTTCAGCTTTTCTTGCCCGTCAAAATCAACTGCTTTTTAAGATGATTTTGGCGGTTATAGCCTGAGTTCTTCTTCGTCAACTTAATTCAGCCATTATTGCCCCAACAGGTGATTAAAAGGTTCAATGGTGACGATTTCGCCTGCAGCTACATTGCCGCGATCTTTTTCGAGGCGAATAAAACAGTTACTTTTCACAGAACTGAATAAATGTGAGCCTTGAAACCCACTGGTTTGCACTCAGGTTGACCATTTTCATTAATTTGATAGAAACCACGTTGGAAATCTAAACGTCCGGTGATTTTTAAATTGGTTTTGGGCAATCGCTTGAAAGATGCGGTTGTTTTTCAGGTGTTTTTACCGCTTAATTTGGCGATAGCCGGTTGCACTAATTGATGAGAATGTCACTAATGCGAAACGGGATTGCCGGGTAAACCCATGAACCAAGCATTTTCTAATTTACCGAAAAGCAAATGGTAAACGCCGGTTTCATACGCAATTTCAGAAAGTGCACTTGACGCACTTTGCTCTAACACGGTTTCGCTGTAGTCTGCTTCACCCGCGAAACACCACCGCTGCGATCACAAGATCGGCCTCGAGCTTGTGCTTTCATGAAAAGCCGCTTCAAATTCTGCCTGGTTATCTGGCAGAATACCGAAGTCGATCACGTCATCAATTTAATTTTTCTGGCATTAATTTCACGGTGAAACAGGTTGGTATCGTGGGTTTGTCCCGCTTCTAATGGTTTGCCAACGGGCACTAATTCATCACCGTTGATGCACAGCCACTTTTTAATCGTGGTAGCTTTCACTTCAGCTGATGCCCTAATGATGCAAGTAAAGGTAAAGAAACGGCATTTAATTCATCCCTGATGTAATACTACATCACCTTTTTCCATCCTCACCAATACGACGGATATTTTTGATTGGCTTTTTGGTAGATGCGGAAAAAGTCACCGTTCCATCTTCATTAACGGTGACATCTTCTTGCATAACTACTGCATCAGCACCTTCTGGAATCATCGCACCGTCCATAATTCCTGACCGCACTTTGTACTACCCATTCCCTGAAACGGATTACCCGCAGGATTTTCCTGCGACAGAAGTGTCATAGATTGCTGTAAATCAGCTCGAAACGAACTGCATAGCCGTCCATTGCGGAATTATCAAAAGAAGGCACGTTAATCGAGAAATCACATCTTCCGCCAGACACGATCAGCGGCTTCAGTTCAAGCAAGAGTTTCAGTTTTTGTTGGAAGGAAGTTGGTTGAAAACATTTGCATCAAGGCATCTTCAAGTGGCAACATAATGAGATCCTTTGGGTTGAGCAGAAATAAAGTGGATATATTGCAGCCGAAATACAATATGAAGGAAATTATATAAATTAGGGTGATTTTTCGCACTTTTACGAATAATTCATCTTTTGCTAAAATGACGCATTATTTTTATAAATGGAGAGTGAATGACACTCTTCACCTGATGCGGAAAGTGTCCGCCGCGCTGGTAGCCAAAGGCATCGAAAACACCAATGATTGATCCGACTCAATGTAAAGATGAGCTCGTGTGGCGATGCTTCCGCATATGCGTGAAGTGATGAAATTGATGAGGGTTGAATCTGCGTGATGACAGCTTAGAAGAAACGCCAAATCGCTTAGCCAAAATGTTTATTGATGAAATTTTTCAGTGGAATGGACTACACAGTTTCCGAAATGACGAAAATCAAAAACCAAATGAAAGTGAGCGAAAATGGTGCAAGTGAATGACATCACCTTGACCAGTGCTTTTGCGAACATCATTTTGTGACGATTGATGAGATAATGTCGCCGTCGCATATTACCCGAAGGATTGGGTGATTGGCTTGTCTAAAATCAATCGCATTGTGGCGTTTTTGCACAACGTCCACAAGTGCAAAGAGCGTTTTAACCGAACAGCTTTTAACGGCATTTTCAAACTATTTTGAGAAACCGATGATGTGGCGGTTTATGTGAAAGCGACACATTTCTGTGTGAGCTCGCGGGTAAAAAGATACCCATAGTTATACCGTGACATCAGCCTATGGCGGGGGTCTTTTAGAAAGATCGCGAAACTCGCAAAGAATTTTTATCTTCCATTCAGAAGTAATGAGCAGAAGCACCGAATACTCGGTGCTTTTTTGTTAATTGTACGAATATAAGTTAAATTAGCCTTTTCATTTTTATTTCGATTTTTATTTTTCTTGAGGATTCTCATGACGAAAAGCAAATTCAAAAACTTTTCTTTGTGTTATTACTCAGTGTCCTTTCAGCCTTTGGTCCGTTTGTGTGGATCTTTGTTACCTTCTTTGCCACAACACTACCTTTTTGAAACAAGTGCTTCAATGAGCACAACACGCTCACCACTGCCATCATTGGTCTAGCGGTGGGGCAGTTGCTCTTGGTCCTCTCAGTGACAAATTTGGGCGAAAAATTCCGCTTATTATTTCATTGGTAATTTTATATATATCAGCACGGTCTTAATCGTTTATGCACCAATGAAGCGATGCATTGTCTTGCGTGATGATTCAAGAGCTTTCTTCAGCAGGAAGTGTGGTTATTTCTCGTGCGGTCAGCAACGGATCTGTATCGAGGCCGTGAAATGACTCGTTTCTTTAGTTTTATTAATGACAGTTAACGGACGCGATTATTTCCTGCAATCCTTGGTAGTTTATTGTTGGAATACATCAGTTGGAAAGGCATATTTATTTTCCTTGCATTGATTGGTGTGATTGTTTTTGCTTTTTCTGCTTCCGTTTAAAAGAGCTTAAGTGTCGAAAATCGCTTACAAGGTTCAATATTTTCTACCTTTTTGACGTTTGGTGTGATTATCAAAAATCGCTTATTTATGAGCTATGTAGGAATTCAAAGTTTCTTGCTTGGTTCCATGTTTGCCTATATTGCGGCTTCACCATTTTTATTTTTCAAAGTTTTATGGGTTGGGTGCATTTGTCTTTAGCTTATGTTTTTCGGTGCGAATGGCGCGGCGTTAGTCATCAGGGGCAAATATTGGTGGTAAATTACCAAATCGTAAGGCTTTAGCGATTGGCGTATTGGCTTTTGTGGTGGCTGCACTTTATACCATTGCCGTATTAATTATCCAGCCATACTGGTTGTTTGTTGAAATTGGTTTCTTTGCGATGTTGTTATTAATGCGGCTCACTTTCCGGCTATTTCTTCTTTAGCGATGGAAAGTGAACGCGTCATCATGCAGAGCAGTGCATCAGCTTTTTGATTAGGTTTTGCACCTCTAGGGTGGCGTGGTTTCACCATTAGTGGGGATAGGCACATTTTTCTATTCAACGGCTTTGGTCATTTTGGCTTGTAGTGTATTAGCTTTAGTTATTTATTGGATGGTTCGTCATAAAATTCCAAATTCAGCAGAGTAGTGAAAAGTGCGGTCATTTTTGACGGCGTTTTTGAGAAAGAAAAAGGCGAACTTCAATAGGTTGCTCTTTTGTTATTTTCAGCAATTAGTTTCGAATACTTAACTTCTCAAATTCATCGAAGAATGTTGGAACGTTTGAGCCATTACATTTCGGATCTAAAATCGTGACGGGTGTATCCGATAATGCAATCAATGCAAAGCACATTGCCATACGGTGATCATTATAGGTCTCAATTTCAGCATGCTTAAATTGGGAGAGCGCAAGCGGTTGAATTCGAATAAAATCTTCACCTTCTTCCTTCTGCACCGACTTTTCGTAACTCGGCAGCCATAGCTGAAAGGCGATCGGGTCTCTTTCACACGCCAGTTATAAATGTTGCGAATAACGGTTTCACCCTTTTGCAAAATAAGGCGGTTGTCGCTTATTGTCATGGCACCATCAGGATGTGGTTCATATCCATATCAATACCGTGGAGCTCAGCTTGTTCCGCTTGAATAAAATCTTCACCCCAAGTGATTTTGTTCCCATTTTCTAGCACGTCGGCAACATGGGCGATCATGCCCTAGATGAAATGTTTGCCAATTCTGTCACTTTTACGCATTGCCTCTAATCGCGGCGGCGGCGAGGAAATAAGAGGCAGATGACGCATCACCTTCCACCATATATTTTGCCATGGGTGACAAATAGGACTGGTTACCTTTCACTTTAAACACTTGATAATGTTGATTTTCAACTGAAACACCAAAACCTTTCATCATCGCGAGGGTGATATCAATATAAGGTTTTTGAAACTCAGTCACCCACAATATGGATATCTAAATCGCCTTCAGCAGAGGTGCAGCCATTAAAGTGCGGTCAAAAATTGAGAAAGAATTGAGCCATCAATTTTAACCATGCCACCTTTAATCCCTTGATTACGAGATCGCAAGCGGTGGGTAACTGGGTCGTCTTTCTAAATAACGAACATTAGCCCCGCTTGAAGAAGTGCTTCCACCAAATGTTTAATTGGACGCTCCTTCATACGAGTTCACTGTTAAAATAACCTCGCCTTCAGTTTTGCCTTTAAACAAAGTGCAGCCGTTAAAGGTCGCATGGCTGTGCCAGCATTGCCTAGAAACAGTGATAAGCCATTTTCAACCTGAAATGCGCCACCTAACCCTTCAACTACAGCAAGTTTGTCTTCAAGCTGGTAATTTACATTTATAAAGCTTTAAGGGCATTTAGCATATGAAGCGAATGTCATCACTGTCTAACAAGTTAGTGACCGTTGTGGTGCCTTTTAGCTAATGCGGCTATATAATGCACGGTTTGATGAGACTTTCGAGGCCAGGTAGAATTGATCTCGCCTTCAATGCGAGTAATTGGCTCTAAAGTGATTGCTTTCATTACAAGACCACCGTTTTATTTTTATACACAAAAATACGATCATGTAGGCAAGATCAAGCGCACGACTTAACACGGTTTTTCACATCACGGCCTGCGCATCATGGCATCGGCAGGTAAGTGTGATCCACGTTAATCACATTTTGCATAATGATCGGACCCGATCTAATTCATTATTAATAAAGTGAGCCGTTGACTCAATAATTTTTCACACCGCGTTCATAGGCTTGTTGATAGGGTTTTGCCCCAATAAATGCAGGTAAGAATGAATGGTGAATATTAATCACACGATTTGGATAACGAGCGACGAATTCTGAGTTTAATACGCACATATTTAGCTAAAACAATATAATCAGGTGCATATTCATCGATTTTCAGCGAGCAATTTATCGTGTTCTACACAGTGAGACCTTCATGGCTGACATAATGGAATGGAATATCAAAGCGTTCAACTAATTCGCGTAAATTATCGTGATTTCCAATTACTGCCGCAATTTCTACGTGCTAACGCACCGTAGTAATTTTTCATTAAAAATATCACCTAAGCAATGTGCTTCTTTGGTCACTAAAATTACGACACAGTTTTACGTTTTTGCACTGATTAGGCGACAGTTTGTCCCTTTCGGCAAACATAATCTAAATCAGCCAACAGGGTTTCTTCATTAAAAATCCCTTCTAATTCTGTACATGCAGAAAGTATCGTTTCAAAATCAACAAACTCATTATTGTGTGGATATTTTAATTGGTGTTTTTGTCAACAAATATTGGTGATTTTGGCGATTAAGCCTTTTATCATCAGGACAGTCAGTCAGTAATATTTTCTTTTCTAACATAATGAATATTTTTCAGGTGAGTAGAGAACCCCATAAAAATGGGTTCTGCATAGATTGATAATGAAATTAGATTTTCGAAAAGAAGCTAAAGAGCACCTTTATCTAAGGCCTTTTTGAATCACACGAGGTGTACGGCCTTGGCCAGTCCATGTTCTTTCTTGACCTGTTTCATCAGTATATTTGTATTTTTGCTGGACGAGGTTCACGTTACGAATTGAAGGGGCAATTCAATAATTGCAGTCAATTCTTCCGCAGTGATACCTTCTTGTTTAATTAATTCTTTATATTTTTGCAATACGTGCGCGACGTTCTTGTTCAGCTTTGTTCAATTTCAGCTGCTGAGCGCGTTTTTCTTCCACAGCAGCTTGTAATTTTAAAAAGTGAGCTTTTCGGCTTGCTCTAATGTTAAATCACAGCAGCAGCACGTAAACTACTGAAGATTCGTTAAACCTTTTGATAATTCGTTCATTATTACCCCTTTTATATGTGTGAATGCTTAATTATTTTCTAGATATATATAATAGCGAAAAATAATATATTTGGTAAATATGAATTAGCCTAAATACAGGAACTAATTGGTCGGATGTCATAATATTTTTCATTATGGAGGATTGTGTTTTAGGCAGGGTTGCAATCGTTTACTTATAAATATGTACAAAAATCTTAATAGCTTTACTTTATTATTCTAAAATAGAGAATGGTAAGTAAATAAAAATGCATGAATTTTATTGGTAATTTATTTCATTTTGAGGTAGTCTATCACTATCCTATACAACAGTAGAGGTGCAGTCATTATGAGTATTTTCCTGGGAGTGGATAGCGTTGAAGGGAAAAAGAAAGGAAATGATTGCCGAAATCGAATAAGAGTCGTTTTATTCGAGTTGGTTACGTCTTCGAAAGGAACGTGACTGGTCATAGTTTTTATTAACTATGGAGCGCTACAGTTCGGTCAGGATCATGCTTGTATCTTTTCGCCGTTGTCTCCATTAAATTAGTAGGTATAACAATGGAACTAATCGATTATTCTTCATCTATTTATTCAATTATCCCCGCATTACTTTGCGATCATTTTAGCAATTGCAACTCGTCGGGTTCTGGTGTCCCTAAGTGCAGGGGATTATGTCGTGTGCATTAATGTTGGTTGATTTCAACCCATTGAATACATTCATTTATTTAAAAGATAATGTTATTGCATTAGTTTATAGTAGCGAAGAAGGCATGAATTCAAATATGAATATCGTGCTTTCAGTTTTACGTGTGTATTGACCGTACTTTTAACCGTATCAGGCAGCAATCGAGCTTTTGCTGAATGAAACCCAAAATAAAATTAAAGGTCGTCGTGGTGCGAAATTATTAGCGGCATCTTTAGTGTTTGTAACCTTTCACTGATGATTACTTCCACAGTCTTGCATGAGGCGCTATTGCTCGTCCAGTCACTGATCGTTTCAAAGTTTCTCGTGCAAAATTAGCGTACATTCCTGATTCTACTGCTGCACCAATGTGTGTCATGATGCCAGTATCAAGCTGGGGAGCATATATTATTACTCTCGTAGCTGGTTTATTGGCGACTTACTCCGTACATCTTACGCCAATGGGTGCATTCGTCGCCATGAGTTCGATGGAACTACATGCAATCTTCTCATTATTACTGGTGTTCTTTTGTTGCCTATTTCTCATTTGATATCGCTTCAATCGGCAACTCGCGAAAAATTAGCCATGGAAAGTGGCTATGAAGAAGGAAACAATTGAAGGGCAAAGGAAAAGTTCGTAATTTGATTTTCCCAATTGTTGTTTTAATTGTGGTGACTGTGTCTATGATGGTTCACACGGGGAACGAAGCTTTAGCAGCAGATGGAAAACCATTTAGCATCCTAGGTGCATTTGAAAATACGACTGTAGGAATTTCACTTGTAGTGGGTGGACTAAGTGCAGTTGCAACATCGACATTATTGATTATTCTCGATCGCCAAAGTTTCTTTACCTGAATATGGAAACGCATGGATTGCAGTATTAAATCCATGTTGGGTGCACTGCCATTTTATTCTTTTAGTCGGACAATTAATAAAGTAGTGGGTGATGCTCAAACAGGTAAATACTTATCTTCTTTAGTGAGTGGTAGCATTCCTGTTCAATTTTTACCTGTTCTTTTATTTGTACTTGGTGCGGCAATGGCGTTCTCAACAGGACAAGTTGGGGAACATTCGGGATTATGTTATCAATCGCAGCAGCAATGGCAACCAATTCAGCACCAGAGTTATTACTCCTTGTCTTTCAGCCGTAATGGCTGGTGCAGTATGTGAGATCATTGTTCGCCGGTTTCTGATACGACTATTTTGTCATCAACTGGGGCAAAATGTAACCATATGGATCACGTCACTACACATCCTTATGCAGCAACAGTTGCTACGGCAAGTGCAGTGGGCATTGTGGTTGGTTTTACAGAGTCAGGTTTAGCGGGATTTGTTACAACTGCAGCAGTATTAGTTGCTTTTAGTGTTTATCGTGAAAAACGTTAACGATAAGTGAAATGAAAAGAGGGCGTATCATATGATACGCCCTTTTTCTATCGGTTATACTTAGAGTAATGGACTACAACAAGAAAAATAACCGTCTCGATAATTCGATGATAGAAAGGTCGATTGAGCCATTCTTGCATATTGAGTTCAGATGAATTCGCTAAAATAATTTTCGTGGAGTGTTGCAGCTTCATTAGCAAAAATTACGATCTTCGACAGCGATAGTGATTTCAAAATTAAGCAAGAAACTCACGCAAATCCATATTTACTCGTGCCAACAAGTGCAAGTTTATTGTCAATCAGTATACTTTTTGTATGCAGAAGTCCGCCTCAGAAATGATAAATTTTTACTCCCGCTTCGAGTAAATCATCAAAAAGGTACGGCTTTAGCCCAGCGAACCATTAGAGAGTCATTTTTGTTTCGGTGAAAATAAGCGTGATCTCAACGCCACGGAATGCTCGCAATACGTAGTGCCTCAGCGATATTGTGACTAGGTACAAAATAAGGTGAGGTGATCACCATGCTTTCTCTTGCCGCATAAATGGCGGTAGCAAGGGATTGTGCAATTAAATCATCAGGGAACGCAGGACCACTCGCAATAACTTGTACGGGTGAGTATCATTGTCGTCAATTTCCACAATTGGACAATTTGGTAATAAAGCGGTAATTCTTCCGTGGTTTCAATTTCCCAATCCCAAGCGTAAGCTGTTTAAAATCAGTGAGACAGGGCCGTTAATTCGCACCATTACATCTACCCAATTGCCCATTACTTTCTTGTTTGAAGAAATTGGGGTCCACCATATTCATACTACCTGTATAGGAAATTTGATTATCAATGACGATAATTTTACGGTGTTGGCGTAAATCAATTCGGTTGAAGAACATCCGGAATAAGTTTACGTGTAGTGCTTCTGTAATCTCAATGCCTTTCGCTCGCATTTTCTGTACAAAATAGCACTTTTTAGAAAACTTTTACCTACGGAATCAGTAAAAGACAAACTTTTACGCCGCTGTGCTACAGCTTCTTCTAACGCTTGTTTAATCTCATTAATTAATCCATCATTACTCCAAATATAAAAAGACCATATTAATGGAATGTCGAGCTTGTTGAATATCACCGATGATACTTCGAATAATGGTTTCCGGGGTATCGAGAATATGTAATTCGATTGCCTCGAATATTCGGAATGCTAAGCGTTGGTGGACTAATTTAAATAAAGCACGATAACGCGGATCTTTAGAATGAGTGACCATCTTTTTGCTCTGAAAAGCAGATTAAGCCATTTGATGTATTTAGGTTTTAACAACTGAAATGCTTTTGGCACGGCGAGACACTGAGTTTCACTTCACCAAAAATTAAATAGGCGTGAGCACCAATCAGTGGCACGAGGTAAATAATCATTAGCCAGACAGCGTAGCGGAGACAGCTTGTTTTTGACGAGCAAACGCAGGTGACAGAAATAACCGCCACCCAAAATTAACACGGAATAATATAAACCAGTATAATATGTTCAAAATTCATTGATTTTTAACCGTACTTATGAAATTAGACATTGTTTATCAGACCGATAATTTTATCATTATTTACAAGCCTTGTGGGCTGAGTGTGCATAAAGATCAAAGCGAAATTGAGTTTATCCACTTTGCTTGCTGAGCAGCTTGTGCGTGCAAAGTTTGGCTTATACATCGGTTAGATAAAGTGACATCAGGTTTACTCATTTTGGCATTGAACGCCGAAAGTGCGGCTGAATTTTTCCGACTTTTTCTGAACACCATATTAAAAACTTATCTTGCCCTTTTAGTAATCAGAAACCTAAAAAGAAACAAGGATTGATTGTCGGGGATATGCAGCCAGAAACGGAGCCTGGGACTCAGCCAATCTAAAGAAAAAATCTCGCGATTACGCGTTTTTAAAAGTGTAAGTTGTGAGCCTAATTTACGATTATCTATCTTAAAGCCACAAACAGGCAAAACTCATCAATTGCGTGTAGCGATGAAAAGCTTAGCTAGTCCCATTTTTAGGTGATGCGTATGGTAAAAACACTGAAAATATTGACCGCACTTATTTACACGCCGCAAGATTGCAATTTGAATTTAAAGGTAAAGCATTTGATGTGTTTACCCCTCCGAAAGAAGGAGAGTGGTGGCATCGTGATGCTGTTCAATCTCAGATTCAAAAATTTAGTTCAGCAAGTGCTGAGTCAACTGAACAGGAAAAGTGCAGTTAAAGATTTCAATTATTTTTGTATAATAACAATTTTTCAGCATTAGGAATAAAAATGAAAATTTATCTCTTTTAGTATAATGACTTTCCGTGCCCGCCCTCATCAACTCGAAGCAATTATTGAAAAATACCAACCGGATGTGATTGGTTTTACAAGAAATTAAAGTACGCGATGAAGATTTTTCCTTATGCAATTACAGACAATCTGGGCTATCGTGTTTTTCACCATGGGCAAAAAGGGCATTACGGTGTAGCACTGTTAACCAAACAGAACCAAAAGCGGTGCGTCGTGGTTTTCAACTGATAATGAAGATGCGCAAAAACGCGTAATTATGGCGGATTAGAAACGCCATTTGGTTTGTTAACGGTAATTAATGGCTATCTTCCACAGGGCGAAAGTCGTGCACATGAAACCAAGTTTCCGGCAAAGAAAAATTTTTATGCGGATTCAACGCTGGTAGAACAAGATCACGATAAAGCCAATCCACGGTGTTAATTATGGGCGATATGAATATCAGTCCAAGCGATTTAGATATTGGGCATTGGCGATGAAAACTACAAGCGTTGGTTGCGTACTGGCAATGCTCATTCTTGCCGAAAGAGCGTGAATGGTATCAACGCTATACGATTATGGATTGGAAGATACGTTCCGTAAATTAAATCGCAACAGTCAACGACAAGTTCTCGTGGTTTGATTATCGCTCCAAAAGGTTTTATGATAACTCGTGGATTACGTATCGATCATATTTTAGTGAATCGCATTAGCATGAGCGTTGCGTTGATAGTTGGCATTGCATTGAGATATTCTGTGCAATGGAAAAACCGTCGATCACGCACCAATCTGGGCAGAATTTAGAATAGAAAGCAACATGGATATAGCAAATTGGCAGAATCACCAGATTCACAAGTGAATGGCATGCCTGCCGTGTTTGCGCAAATATTGAAGATTTTAGATGCTTTATCATGGTGCTTTATCTTAGTAAAGACATTTGCAATTTACCGTGCCTTATATCAGGAGATAGGACGGTTTGCCGAAATGAAAGATGATATGAAAAAGATTAATTAATCGTCTTTTAAAATCCTTGCACATCGACCTACTTCCAAATGTTTTTGCTGGGCACTTTATTTGCAATCATCAGGCAAAAATGCATTTCTATTGTGAACATGATGCTTTGCTTAAAGAAACCCTTCAACAACTCGATTTTTGTCTCAGAAATCAACGTCCAGAATGATCCAAATTGGGATACCTATTTCGATTTCTTGTTGGCTTCACCATTAGAAATGAAATTAAATGCGACAGAAGAGATTTTGAGTATGCTGAATAGCAAGGGCGTAATTTAGCTGACACTTATTTAATTGAGCATGCTTTCCATTTTTGATGAAGAGAGAAAATGTTTCCCTTTATGGATGAATTAACGCTCGGACAAGTGTCTTTTAACATGCGTTGAAATATTCTAGCCAAAGCCATCCAAACAGAAGAAGATGAAGAGCCTTATTTTATGGTGAAATTGGAGCAAGCTTTCACTGAGACGGTAATGAGATCTTCAGTGGGTAGAGCCTTTGAAAAGCTAGCATGGAGTTTTCTGGCGATTATATCGAGCTGGAATGCGATAATTTAATCGATGATCGTTCAGCACTAAAATTAGCCTGATAATTCATTAAATCAGTATAGATTAGATAAAATAAAGCCCATCACACGATGAACTAAATCTTTCAGCTACTAATTTTAGGATTCGTAAAGGAGACAAACGAGACTAAAGCAAAAGAATTTGGCTCCTCCTGCGGGACTCGAACCTGAGACATATGGATTAACAGTCCACCGTTCTACCGACTGAACTAAGGAGAATAAATTTAGTATCACAAAGAATAGGCGCGCATTTTAATGAATCGGACCCTTCTTGTCAATACCAAAAATGATCATAAAAATTTTGCACTTTTTCATCCACAAAGCCTGTGGATAACTTTGTGGATTGTTTTTGTTTAAAATGATCAACCACTGGTGCAGACTGAGCTTTTCCTAAATTGTTTATCTATTAGCCATAAGTGAATATTCTTTAAATATCAATATGTTGCATAAAGTCCAGCATAAAATATTTTTCAATTTTTGAAGTGTTTCAGACTTGACACGCCTAAGTATGTGTAAAACGGATTTTATCACCAATTTGGAGCAATAAATGTGCTAAAAATAGCCCATTTCTAAAATACCTAAAAATTGACCCATATAGCAGAAAATTAATACTAAGCCTTTTATCCTTCATTCCCGATTTTAAAGCCTTCTGAGTGATCAACCCCAAGCAATCGAAAAATTAGATCGAAAATTTACGAGGATGGTTTGGCCCATCAAAACACTTCTAGGGTACAGGGTCAGGCAAAACATTTACCATTGCAAATGTCATAGCAACATTAAATCGCCCCTGCGATGCTGACTGCCCCAAATAAAACCCTCGCGCTCAGCTTTTATGCGGAAATGAAAGCGTTCTTTCCTGAAAACGCAGTGGAATATTTTCGTGTCTTACTATGACTATTATCAGCCAGAAGCTTATGTACCGGGTAGTGATACCTTTCGTGAGAAAGATCGCTTCTGTTAATGATCAGATTGAACGGATGCGTCTTTCCGCCACGAAGTCGTTCTGAGAACGTCGAGATACTATTAGTGGCATCCGTATCAGCAGGTTTTATGGTTTGCGACCAGATAGCTATTTTGCAAATGATGTTGCATTTCAGCAGGGTGCCATTATCGATCAGCGTCAGATTTTAGCGAAGTTAGCGGAATGCAATATACAAGAAACGATCGGGCCTTTCCAGCGTGAGTACATTCCGGGTGCGGCGCAGTGATATTTTTCCCTGCAGAATCTGATGATCGATGACGGTACGAATTGAGATTGTTTGACTGATGAAATTGAACGCTTTAAGTTTGATTTGATCCTTTAACGAGTGCTGGTTTTAGCGCTGTTCCGCGTTTTACGGTGCATCCAACCCACTATGTGACGCCAAGAGCGTATTTTAGATGCTAGTTGAAAAGAGTAAGCAGGCCTGTAACGCCATGAATATTTCATCAAAGAACATAAGCTGCCGGAAAGAGCAGCGTACGGCAACGTACGCAATTTTGATACGAGATGATGAATGAGTTGATGTGCTCTGGACATCGAAACTATTCACGCTATCTTTCTGGCAGAAATAGGGGAACCGCCTGAGCTATTTTTGATTATATGCCGTCTGATGCGATTTTGATTATGATGAATCACGTGACTGTGCCGCAAATTGGCGGGATGTATCGTGGTGACCGTTCTACGTAAAAGCCTTGGTAATATGCGGTTTCCGTTTGTACCTGCATTGGATAATCGTCCATTACGCTAAGAGTTTGTTGCGTGCGCCGCAGACGATCCCCGTTTCTGCGACACCCGCCCGCCTGAGCTGGAAAAATCAGGCAGTGAAACTGTCGATCAGGTTGGGTCGTCCAACGGGCTTGCTCGATCCGGATTGAACACTCGTCCAGTGCCTGATCCAAGTGGATGATTTGCGCATCTGAAGCTCGTCGAAAGAGCGGTAAAAATGACGTGTTTAGTGACGTACGCTAACGAAGATGGCGAAATTTGTCAGATTATTTAGATGCGGATTCGTGTACGTTATCTGCATTCCTGATGATTGATACCCGTTGAGCGTGTAGAGATTATTCGTGATTTGAGGTGAATTCGATGTGTTGGTTTGGTATCAACTTACTGTGAGGTGGATATTCCAGAGTTTCTCTGGTCGCTCATTTTGATGCGGATAAAGAAGGTTTCTTGCGTTCTAGACGCTCCTTAATCCAAAGCCATCGGTCGTGCCGCTCGACACTGAATGGTAAAGCCGATTTGGCATGCTGATAGCGTACTAAAATCTATGGAAAAAGCCGTACCGAAACGATCAATCGCCGTCAGGAAAAACAAATGAAAATACAATGAAGAGCACGGTATTGTTTCCAGAGGCATTGAATAGAGAAAGTTGGCATGTTGGATATGGTCAAGGTGCAAATCAAAAAGCGAAATCGAAACAGCGTGAAAAACGGCAGCGAACCGCACTTTACAAATGCACCCTAAATCCGCCAAAGAATAACCAACAACAAATTAAGAAATTGGAACAACAAATGTATAAATTTGCTCAAGATCTGAATTTGAAAAAGCCGCCGCAGTACGCGATCAGCTTTCATCAATTGAGAGAGCAGTTTATAGTATCAGAATATGGGATATATTATGCTTTACAGCATTGAGAATGAGACTAATAAAAGTAGAAAAACATAGATAATATAATGTATTGCTAGTCTGGAATAAGTGGATAGCGAGTGAATTACTATAATAAAGGTTAGCTAGATAGTTTCATCTAGAAGGAATTTTAAACTGATTAAATTTATCAAGGTAGGAATTAGTATCCTAAGCTTAAGTAAGAATATACATTTACTTATAGAAGAGCAACAAGTATATCTAAATTATAAATTTCTAGCTTATTTGGTTTGAAATCAAAAAGAAGAGTTGATTTTATTACTAATAAATTAACTCTTCTTTTTCGACTTATAGCTATCCAACATTCTATATTGGAAAAATATAGCGATAACTATGCTTCGATTGGAGATCTCCAGTCATCAGAACCTGATGTGCCTGCAGTACCGTGTTCCCAATTGATTTTACGATAAGCAAGAGAAAGCTCTAATAACTGAGTGAATTCTCTTTTATCTGGATCTTGGCAGTGTGGCATTACTAAGTCAATAGATACAATAGTTGCATCTTCTAATGTTGTTGTAAAGTAATGTTCTTTGTTTACCTTCAACAGAAGTACGGTACCATTTAACTCAACTTTAGGAAGCATCTCACCAGATGCTAACGCATTATAAAGTAATGGAACTGCTTTTTGTTGAGAGCAACAGTTAATTTTAATGGTTGGTGAGCACGTTGACCGGATGGTTGGCCTGATTGAGGATCTGGTAGGAACTTTAACAATATGCTTAACTTCCCGACCAACATTTGATCTTTCATGACCTTGAACATAAATATTACCTACTGAATCAGCAGTGAATGCACCAGCTGTAGTTACCTCTGAGTTTTACCTGTAATAGATACATAACATGGAGTTGTATCATAGTCCTCATTGTTTCTTCTGTGATACTTTTTAGATTAGAAGATCTAATTGATATCTTCCTAAGAATCCAAGTTATTCCAGATTCAATCAAATCTCCTTTCATAAGTATCTAGTAATGAGAAAACAATAATATTTTAAGATAAAAGAAATTTATGCTAACTTAAGATAGACAGATATGTTTTTGTCTTTACTAGAAATTTTTAAGGTAGGTTTAATTAGTGTCTAAGACTAAAGATGGCTCAGTCGCACCTAAAGAGACGAATTAATATTAAATATGTTCCCAACAGAAGGGCAAACTGCAGAGGTTGAACTTCCATTGAATTTGCTTGTTGTTGGTGATATGAAAGGAAGAGCTGATGATTCTTCAATAGAAGAGCGTTCAATGGTCTCAATTAATAAAAATAATTTCTCCTCAGTTATGGGCAGAAATGGATGTAGCTAAATATTAATGTTCCAAATAAATTGTCAGGTGAGATAACGATGAATTAAATGTTGATTTTGTCGGTTCACTAATGATTTTTCTCCCGATAGTATTGCTAACAAAAGTTCCAGAATTAAACTTTTTAGAACTTAGGCTGGCTAACTGCAGTTAAAGGTCCTCTTGGTAATGTTCCTGCATTCCGAGCACGATTAACTGAGTTGTTGAAAAATGATGAATCAAGAGAGAGTTATTAGAAGAGCTTTCAATTTAGTAAGTCCTAAAAATAGTGGTTATACTTACTAGATAAAAGAGGAATAAATCATGACAAAAACAGTAGAACAAGTAATACAGACGTCTTCTCTGGAGCAATCATCTTTATTAGATGAAATCATGTCTCATACGCGATTGCTCCGATAGTGAGGTATGATGTGTGCAAAACAAGGTGTTGCTGCATTTATTTCAAATATATTGTCAACGAGATAATCAAGAAGAACCAATTAATAAAGTTATTAATTGATAGAATGATCGCTGAGATTGATAGAAAATTAAGTATTCAAGTAGATGAGTTTTACATAACAGTGAGTTTTCAACAATTGGAGTCCTCTATGGAGATCATTAAAAAGTACTTGTAGATAAAAACAGATTTTCCGTGAAAATATTAAAATTAATATTTTGCATGCAACCAAAGATGAATTGCTTGATGATTTTGAGTTTGCTCCTGAAATTGTTCAGTCTGGTTTTTATAAAACATGTTTATTCATCAGGATATGGACAGTTTGGTGGAGCCAATCGGTGCAGTAATTGAAATTATGAATTTACAGCTCAGAGCACCCGAGACATGAAATTGCTTCAGTATGTTAGATGCTGTTGCTGCAATGTCTCCGCACCGTTCCTTTCTTCGCAGCCCCGCAGTTTTTGGCATATCTGATTATACTGAACTACCAGCAATTAAAGACCTTAAATCAGTGTTTGAAAAGCCCTGTATACAAAATGGAGAGCTTTACGTGGATCAGGAGTTCTCGTAGTTTGGGTTTGACTGCTTCTCGTTTCTTGGCTCGATTACCATATTCTGTTATGGATAACCCAGTTAAGAGTTTTGGTTATGAAGAAAATGTAAGCGAAAAACATTCACATTATTTATGGGGAAATAGTGCATTTTTACTTGCTTCTTGTTTGACGGATAGCTTTGCTAGTATCGTTGATGTGCAAATATTATTGGTCCTCCAAAGGGTGGGCAGTATATATTTACCAGTACATTATATGAGTCTATGGGACAGGCAGTCGCAAAAATTCTAGAGGTATTAATTACGGATCGTCAGAATTTGAGCTCGCAGAGGAAGGATTCATTGCATTAACAATGCGAAAAGGTAGTGACAATGCTGCATTCTTTTCTGCTAATTCAGTCCAAAAACCTAAAGTATTCCCTAATACAAAAGAGGGTAAGATTGCTGAAACTAATTATAAATTAGGTACTCAATTACCACTTTAGCATTATCGTAATTACGGGTGCACATTACATTAAGACTTTACAAAGAGAACAAATCGGTTCTTGGAAGAGCGTGTGATTTAGAAAAAGTAAATACTTGGTTGAAACAGTATGTTGCTGATCAAGAAAACCCTCCTGCAGATGTTCGTAGCCGTAGACCTTTCCGTAGTGCTTCGATTACTGTTTCTGATGTAGAGACGATCCAGGGTTGGTTCTATCTTCAGTAAAAGTTGACCTCATTTTTAAATATATGGGTTCTAATTTTGAGTTATCACTTGTCGGTCGTTTAGACAAGGAGTAAATTGAAAATATGGCAGCATTATTAAACTGGGATAGAGATGGCGCTACGAGTTTATTTGAACGAATTCAAGGAAATGGAGTTTCTTATAAACACTCTTCTTTGAAAGAGCTAGTTCAATCAATTAAATATAATCTTTTATGTATATTAAATACTCATCCAGGAGCATCTCAGAGTGCCTGGGTTGAGTATTGCTGATTTAAATGATGCGACAATTGATGCAGTAGATATATCCATAAGAGTAAAATCAATTATAGAAAGATGTATTCTTGATTTTTGAACCAAAGATTGTAAATGTGGATGTTCAACCAATGATTAATGAGATGAGCCTTTACGTTTACGTTTTCGTATTAAGCAATTTTGTCTATTGAATATAATGGACATCCTATAGTGTTTAATTTGCACCTAGATAATGATACATTATTATCTAGATTTGGTTTTGAGTTTGTAGTTTATATGAGTTTAGAGAAATATTTTTAGAGATGAGTTGGATTATTTAAGGAATTAGGAAAAACAAATTTCCGCTGAAAACGCATATCTTAACTCTTTTATCAGAAAAAGTTCGATCCTGATGTGGAACGTTTACTAGAAGGTTTTTGCTTTTTAACAGGACTTTGAAAAGCTAAAAATAGAAGATGAGTTTCCCGAATTTACTCATAGTATGCATATGTTGATATGGCTAGATTATTTTGCTACGCTGACTCAAAGCATGACAATTGTTGAGTTTAATCCGAATAGAAGATGTTGCAAAGTCACAAGAGTTAATTTCTAAAGGGATGTGCTTATTTAGTAAACCAATAGAAACCTCGTATATGGATAGTATAGTAATGTAATTAATGAAGGCAGTCTTCAATGCACATTTCAAACTTGCAGAGATTTATGGCTTAATCCATTTCTATTTTCAGATATTGGATTTATTTAATACTGATAATAAATCCGTAATTTGTATTGATTTTTAAAATCAGAATAATGAGTTATCTGTTAGTGAATTAGAACTTAAATAAGTTACAATTTTTCTTAGGCGCAGATAACTATGCTAATCAACAATTATATTATGGTTAAATAACTATTTAGATGATGTTGAACTTGTTGTTGTGATAAATTGTATCAACTTCCAAATGTAAGTTTTTCACCAGTAGGGATTTAAAACAAGAAGAATCAGTGTTACCATACTCTCCTAATTCAAGTTTAGCGTATAGAGTATTGTAGAATATTTTTGCTATCCAGATAGTTTTTCTTTTTGTATATTGTAGGTTTACAGTATCTTCCTGATCAGGCAGTAGTGAATTCAGCTTACGTTTTTCTTTTCGCGTCCTCCATCTGATACGAAGGTTCGAAAAATCAGCATTAGCATGTTTGTTGTGTTCCTGCCATCAATTTTATTTTGAACATGATAGCGAAAAATATAGTGTTAGATGGTTCAAAAATCCGAATATTTAATTAAAGGTAGCCACTCAGCATCCTGAATGGTATGAGACTTTTGCACCATTAATAAAGTTGCTAGCTTTGTTCAAAAATCAGTCAAATAAGAGAGAGAATTAATAGTAACTGAAAGAGTTTATCTCCCTTTTTGAGAGTTTTCAGCATCAATTTGAAAACTACCATAAAGGGCGTACGGTTCTTTATTATAAAAACGAAGCCAAAGACATCGTTATTTTCACCAGGATTTGATTATTACATATCATTCGTTGAGAGGGATGAAGAGTTAATTCGATACTAAATGAATGTGTATCTATAATATGGTGTGCACAAATCGTGACTCTGCCAACTTCTTTAAAAATAGGTGATATTTGTATTGGAGGAAGGTATACTCCATCTTCGTTTTACCTTAGTAATATTACTCGACCGTCTTTACCATTACATCCTATTATGGATGGGACTCTTACATGGAAGCTTATTTCTAGTTCTTCATTAAAATTATTATCTATATTAAATATTGATACATTAGAGAAATTCTAAAAACTTATGATTTACTAGCCTGGCATATGACATTCTCGTATATCACACTTGACATAATAAAATCTATTGAAACCAGACCATTAGAATCGATTGTTTAAAGGTGTTTCAATTAGAGGGTTGCAGTCAACTTTACATATTAGTCAATCTGGCTTTCGAATCTGAGGGGAATTGTTTTTATTAGGAAGTGTTCTTGCTAACTTTTTCTCTCCTTTATTCAAGTATTAATTCATTCCATAAATTAAAAATCATTAATATTGAAACACAGGAGGTTTTTGAGATGGCCTATTCAGCTAGGGACAAGCCTAATGTGAAAGATGGATGAGTGTAAATAAAACAGCATTACGTAAATATAATTTCTTTATCAGTGGTAGATGTACATAGCTAGAAGATATTGAGTGTAGTGTGATACATTAAATATTCAACCAAATAAAGAGTATTCGATTTACATCATATGCAGGACTAGGTTTTCCTCCGAGAGATATTATTGATGTATCTGTAGATGAAAAAGGAAAGCATACATTGAGGTTGAGTTTTTCTTTGGCTTGCAGGGAACTCAATCACCTTTACCTACTATTATTTAGAAAGTTTAGCTGCAGAATATTTACATCAAGAAACAAAGTTAATCGATTTTGATACTTGTTTAATCATAGGTTAATATTTTTCTTCATCATATATGGAGAAAATATCGTTATTATATTAATTTTGAAAGATGGAGCTCCAGATTCTTTCTCTAATAAATTATTTTCTGATTAATTGGACTGGATCATAAACAAACTCAAGAGAATTCTTAGGGTATGATGCTTTGCAAGGTATTAGCTAGCTTAGGAGCTCTGGTAACTCTAGCCGTTCAAGATGTTTATATGCAGACTAGTATCTCAATGTTTTGTGAGATAAAAGATGTTTCTTTAGAGGAATGGGTTTTTAGGTATGTTGATATACCAAAAGATCAGCAGAATAGCCTAGGTATAATGTCCAGGGTAAATGGGACGGGATTAAAAAGGTAGAAGTTGTTTGGGGGATAATTTCACATTAGGTTCAAGAATACAAGATCGTTCAGGTAAATTTGAATTACAATTAAACGATTTATCAAGGAAGCAATTTTTGTCCTTTTTACCCAACGGTTCTAATTATAAAATTTTTGATCTAATTTTGTCTCTTTTATATTAAAGGATCAATTTGCTTGGGATTTAAGATTAAAAATGAAAACCTAAACAGGTCACTCGGCATAAAGCTTGGAGATGAAAAATGCAATGTTGGGCTGGATTGGTTTTTAGGAAAACCTGAAAATAATCCAAATATAAAGCTCAGTGTGAGGAATGATGATGAGTAAAGAATTAGTTTTATTATTAACAGTAAAAATGTTTTAGAACTTGAGAGTGGTTTTTTCTAGAGAATATTGTTTTAATCAAGATGGAGGGAGCATAGGTTCTGGAGCCAATAATCATTGGGTTATTCAAGATACAAAGAAAAATATTCCTATCAATCAAGCGCACATAGAGTGGAGAGATGGTAGCTATTGCCTACAAGTAATCAATAAGCCATTGTTTATTAATGGCGCGTCTTTACGCCTAAGTCTGGTTTTATTAAGCTTGCAAATGAGGATCAAATTAAATTTGGTTCACTTCAAAGGTGTTTGCTACCGTGGCTGAAAAATCAGCTATAACGAGTGGTAATTATTCAAAATCACTAGAAGATATCGTTACAGGAAGTCAAGATCATTTAGACGATATTTTAAAAGCTAAAAAAGGGGGACTTGATTTGAGTGTAGAAACTAAAAATATTGATGATTCTATTATTCATGACCCTTTGCGTGCATTACAGCCAGATTCAAATAAACTAATTACTTCTGTTGATGATGAGAATTTTTATTCCATCAAATAAAAGAAATATTACTTCACGTGGGAGTTCAAAACATGAATCAATCCTATATTGATTTACCTATGATTGAAAATGATGAAAAACAATTATCACCGTTTTTCAGAAAATGCATATGTCACTATATCCCTTTGATGAGAGAGATGGATACAAACATTGAGCTATTAGACACTCAAGAAACACATGATTTTTACAGGAAGTGGGTAAAACATTAAAGGCTACTATAGAAGGTCTCTAGCATGCAAAAAGAACAAAGTAGCTTATCAGATAAGCATCTTAGACCAATTGAAGATAATCTCTTCGTTTAAATTTGGACTATGAGTCTACTATTGATGTTTTATTTGGGGACCAAAAAGCCCAGTACACCGCTGCGCCTGCTGCAGTTAAGGAAAGTCTCATAATTTGCTGATTCATAATGAAGCAAATAGAATTGCAATCATTAGTGCTTTAAAAGCAATTTTAGATGCTTTTTCGCCAGATGTTTTATTGAAACGCTTTTGAAAAACTATCGCCGTAGTAATGAAAGTTAAGCCTCTCAAATAATGCCTGGGCTTGGGATATGTATAAAAAATTATTATGAAGAATTAACATCAAAACGCCAATATGGTTTTGAGAAATTATTTTAGGAGGTTTACCTCAAGCTTACGATAAAGCATTACGTGATAAACAAACAGAAGGAAACCAATAAATGCTATTAGTAAATCGCTTTTCACCATTCAAAATGTTTAGTTTTAGGAATCGTTATTGCGTCAACAACAGCCTGTGGAAATACAGGAATGGCGCTATCTAAGATGGGGCAAATTATTAAAGATCCTACAATTCCAGTGGGGGCCTTTTTAGATCAGCCTTCAACATTAAACTTAACTTTATTAGCTAGAACCAGATATCAATCGTAACGAAACTAATCAACCGTCTCCAATGAAGTCAAAGTTGTGTATTTAAGCGAGGATTCTAGATTGTTATCTGCTTATTGATGAGCAATTAAGCACCGAAGATATTAAAGAGGTGTTAGGCAAAAATTATATCGATCATCAGGATTATACTTTTGTTGCCTTCTCAATTTAAAAGCTGTACCACCAATTAAATTAGATAAAAATAATAATTATCTAGGTGTAGTTGCATACTATGCTGACTCAGGTGAAACAGAATGGAAAAAGTTGTTAAACTTAGTGGTGTTGGGCATAAATATAGTGTCTTAGTTCACCTGAAAGATAAAGAAGTTGATGTAAGAAAAGACGAAGAGTAATTATATGCGAAATCAAAATAGAGTTCTTTGGAAGGAAGGGTTGTTTATTCAGCCGCAGCACTTTTCAACAGCAACAACGTCATATTGATTATTTAATTGGAAAATCAATTAACTAAGTTTAATAATACTTATAATTTTGGTTTTCAAAAACTAGAGTTGAATCAAGAAATGTTAAATCTTGGGAAAAATTTCTTTTGCTATCAGCAACGGGCGTTTTTCCAGATGGAACATACTTTGAATTACCTCATCAGGATTTGCTGCCACCAGCATTAGACGTTCAAAATTTAGATAATTTTGGGATATGATATTTATTTGGCGCTTCCTAATGCTAGTATGGTTTTTCAGAAGTGAAAAACTGACAATCAAACTGATTATGATGTTGCAGCGCGATATAGTGAAAATATACAAGATATAAAAAGATATTCATACATTCAATGGTAGTAATACAGATGTTTTTCTAGCACATCTATCTCAAATTACTTCAAGGACACGAGGATCGAAGCTTATACTTGTTTACACATGGCCAGAATTAAAGAAAAAGTTGCCAGATGGTCGCTTAGTGCTAGATGAGAAATTTATTCCTACATGTATGGATATACTGCTTCAAATGAACTTAGGGGTTTGTGACTGAGTTGTCTCAGCACATTAGAGCAGAGAGCTGAGACTTTATCATCACGTCTTGGCTCTCCTTCTCAAAGCAAGGAATTGCGGATGTGGCTGAATTTTTAATGTTGCAATTATTAAATCGAGAGTATCCATTTTATAAACATTTAAACATTCATCCTCATATTCATCCTGAGTATATGTATAGAGTTATTAATTCAACTATGTGGAGAATTAATGACATTTACAGATGCTTCAAGATTAGCAAAAGATTTTCTCAGATACGATCATTTTGATCTCACTTTATGCTTTCAAAGATTATTTAAACAACTTCGAATTGCATTAAGTACAGTATTAACACCAAAAAGCAGTTTCAATCCAACTTGAATCTCATCCTTATGGTGTTAAAAGTGCGGATTTATTAATGACCAAGATTTATTGTATAAAGCAGAGTTTATTCTGGCTGTATCTGCTAGGGGTTCCTGAGGAAATTTTGCGTCAAAACAATTTTATCCATCAAATTAAAATTACAACACCAGATAAAAATTAGACAGTTAGTTAGCGTTCAATTACCAGGAATTGAATTGAAACCACTCGTCTCTGCGCTAAGACAATTACCATATCATGCAGGATATACTTATTTCCATCTGGATACGGGGTGATGATTGAGCTTGATGTACAGCGTAGCCACTCAATCGCATTCCATGTGGCAGGGTGATTTCCCTGAATTAGATATGCAGTTATGGGCTATTAGAGGTTAGTATGAGTGAAGTATTAGAGCTTTTTCAGGATGATTCATTGCCCTCTTATCATCTATCGTTAAGAGGAAATAGTATAAATCCTATTGTTGATGCGGCAACACCATTATTGGGAATGGTTATGCGATTGAGCATATTACTGATCAAGCTATGCCAGAAAATTTATATCAACAAGTTGTAAAGGATATTCAGTCTATTGAACAATTATTAAAGGAAAGGAATTATGAGTCAGGAACGATCATTTCTTTCCGCTATGTATTGTGTACGTTTATTGACGAAGTTGCCTTAAGTCATGGATGGGGAACTAAGAGCACTTGGTTCCAACAATCTCTTTTAACCTATTTTCATAATGAAACTTGGGGGAGAAAGTTTATATTTTTATTAGATAAATTATTGGCAGAACCTAAACGTTATATTGATTTATTAGAGTTTATTTATATATGTTTTTAGTTTAGGGTTTAGAGGTCGTTATAAGGTTGAAACTCAAAACTCAGGGAGTTTGAGCTAATATACAAAAAGTTGCACGATGCAATTTTAAACGTTAGAAATTACAATACTAGTAATATTGTAATTTATCAAGAGCATGATGCTAATAAACACTTCTACAAATTGCTCAATAAAAAAATCATTAAAGAAAAATTTTCTTTATTGGCTTTATTGTGTTGGCATTTATTTATTTTATATATTCATTTGTTTTTGGGACGCCAAAGTCAAAGTATTTTAGACCAATTAAATAGTCTATTAGGGTTAAGAGTAATATATGATCAGGAATTGAATTACCTGTTTTAGTTAGTAAGTTAAATCCAATATCAAAGCAGATTTTTGAGAGGTGTGCAGCTACTTGTATGAATGAGCAGTATGCTGAGATTACTGTACCTAATTTATTGTTTAGCTTTTTATCTTCTCCTCTGAATGATATTCGAATTATATTATCCGAAGCATCAATAGATGTAGATGAGCTGAAAATGTTATTAAAAGAAAATTCAGAACAAACGAGACTATTAGATGTACAACAAAACTATCCGGTTTTTCTCCTTTACTTGTTGAATTGCTTCAAGATAGTTGGTTGACGGCTTCAACAGAATTCAATTTAAATACACTAAGAAGCGGTATTATTCTTTATGTTTTATTAGGCTCTGCATATCGATATCTTCCTAATCAGGCTGCAAAAATTTTAATTTCGATTAATCGAGAACTATTAAACAAGATTTTGTTGCTAAATTAATAAACTCTGCTGAAACAGAAAATACGACTCATAGTAAAGAGTCTAGTAGTGTAGTTACTAAGTCTGATAGTTTGTTAGCTATGTATGCACAAAATGTAACAGAGTTAGCGAGACAGGGAAAAATTGACCCAGTTTTATGTCGAGACAAAGAGATTGATTCAATGATAGATATATTATCTCGTAGACGTAAAAATAATCCGATTGTTGTTGGAGAAGCTGGTGTCGGTAAAAAGTGCATTAATTGAAGGTCTTGCCTTGAGAATTGTATCTGAAAATGTACCTGAAAGTATGTTGAATACCGAATTAATGAATTTGGATCTCGGTGCATTGCAAGCTGGAGCCGCTGTAAAAGGTGAGTTTGAAAAGCGTTTTAAAGGGATAATGAAAGAGGTTAATGAGTCAATTAAACCGATTATTCTTTTTATTGATGAAGCACATACTCTTATTGGTGCTGGTAATCAATCCGGTGGATTGGATGTTTCTAACTTTATTAAAACCAGCTTTTAGCAAGAGGGAGAACTAAAGACAATCGCTGCAACAACATGGAGTGAATATAAAAAGTATTTTTGAAAAAGATGCTGCACTCTTTCCAGACGTTTTCAACTGGTTAAACTAGAATCACCTTCTGTTAATGATGCAATTGTGATTATGAGAGGGTTGAGAGCAACTTATGAAGAAGCACACAAGGTTTTAATTGAAGAGGATGCATTAATCTCTCGTAGTTGAACTGAGTGAGAGATACCTTAGTGGACGTCAATTACCAGATAAAGCGATCGATGTACTCAGATACAGCTTGTAGCTAGAGTTTCAATTACTTTAACTTCTCCGCCTAAATTAATATCTGAATTGTCAAATAATAGACATAAGATAGAGATGGAGATAGCTTTACTTGATAGAGAACTATTATTAGGTCTTAGTCAGAATGAATAGACGCTTTATCTGAGCTAAAAAAGAGCTTAAGAAAAATTGATAAGACAGAAGCTAAATTAAGAAAAAGATTGGCTGAAACAGCAAGAAATTGTTAGACAAATTATTGAATTACGTCACTTTATTAGAAAAAGGCTCATCTAATTCAGAGATTAATAAGGAAGATAAGAATAATTCACTATCAAGTGAAGAAAATAAACAAATTAGTTAAACTTACAAGTTTGAGTAGAGAATTAGAGAAATTACAGAAAAACACAAGTTTTAGTTTCTCCTCATGTGACTCAAAAAACAAATTGCAACGGTTATTGCTGAGTGGACTGGCGTTCCTTTAGATAAATTATCTCAAAATGAACTTAACGTAATTACAGAATTGCCAAGCTTATTTGACGAAGGAAAATTAAAAGGACAAGAATTAGCAATAAAACATCTCCATAAACATTTGTTGACAGCTAGAGCTGATTTAAGACGCACAGGGCGTCCTTTAGAGCTTTTTACTTGTAGGACCTAGTGGTGTAGGGTAAGACTGAAACCGTTATTCAAATTGCAGATTTATTGTTTGGTGGAAAACAATATTTAACAACAATCAATATGTCTGAATTCCAAGAAAAACATACTGTTTCTCGTTTAATTGGTTCTCCTCCTGGATATGTAGGATATGGAGAGGGGCGTTAACAGAGGCAATTAGACGAAAACCATATTCTGTTGTATTGCTTGATGAAGTTGGAGAAAGCTCATCCGGATGTACTTAATTTGTTTTTATCAAGCTTTTTGATAAAGGTGAATTAGCTGACGGAGAGGGCGAATAATTGATTGTAAAAACATTGTATTCTTTTTAACATCAAATTTAGGTTATCAAACTATAGTTAATAATGCAGATGCTCCTGAAAAAATAAATGATGAACTTTACCCTGAATTATCAGAATTCTTTAAACCTGCACTATTAGCAAGAATGGAGGTAATACTCTTTATCTTCCGTTACCTAGAGAGGTTTTTAAAAATCATTATTGATGGTAAGTTAGCAAAACTATCTAATCTATTAGAAAGACGTTTTGAAGCCAAAATTATTATTGATGAACAAGTTAAGGAAGAAATTCTTAATCGTGCAACAAGAGCTGAGAATGGTGCACGAATATTAGAATCTATTATTGATGGGCAAATGTTGCCACCTGTCTCTGTTATTGCTGTTACAAAAATGTCGCAGAACGAAGAGGTTAAAAAATTCAGTTTATGATTAAAGATAATAAGTTTTAGTAGCGAAAGTTGGGGAAAAATGAATGCGATTTAGCTTAAATATATTATCAATACCTTTTATTTTTGACTGCTTTTTCTAATATTTCTTATGTGATCTAAAAAACAAGACCAATCAAGTGATATTTTACTTAAAATGGAACAGTGTAGATCTCATAAATCTGAATTAGAGAGACTTGACTGCTATGATAAGGCTTTGGGGCGATAATAGAGTATTTTCTCAAGTTAGATCGGTTCAAGGTGGTAAAAGCATGGAATAGAGCTATTGAACAAGAAAAAACTCGAACTACAGATTCTTTAAATTTTTTAACAAAGATTACGGAATCGGAAGATAATCCAACCGTAGTTATTACAACACCGTCCTTAGGACATAAAAGTCCTCGTCCAGTATTAATGATTAGTTGTGTTGATAATATTACGCGTTTACAAACTAGCAATGCCATCTCCAATTAATGAGAGGGATGTTTATTTGGATGTTATCACCAATAAAAACAAGTTTTTAAAACTCATTGGTTTTTTTCCGTGAGAACGGCTTTTTGTTAGAGGCAAGCAGAGGACTTGAAGGAATCTGACGAAATCCAGCGTTTATTTAAAATCATCAACACTAAGATTTAATTCTGATGTTCCTGCAATTAATGAATTAGTTTTCAAGATAGAAGATCTTGAAAATGAAATTAAACCACTAAAAAGCTGCATGTCATTGGTAATTTATGGAAGTATTAATTGATAACCCCTGGAAAGAACAAATTTTTCTCCTATTCAATCAGAGATTGATATTGATGAAGATCTAGAATGGCTTTGAGCTTGATAGTGACATGGTCAAATTGGGTTCCTTAGAGCACCAAACTCTAAATATTTCTCACCTTCGACATTTGGCTGCTCAGCTATTATCCACGAAGAGTAAAGATCTTCGTATTCTTGCTCATTTTCTGAGAACATTGCAGCATTCTGGTAAAGTGACTGAGTTACTTTATTGGTTTAGCATCATTTTGCTGATTATGTGGAAAATTACTGGGAAACATCACCGCCATCGCAGAAAATAAGAAAAGAAAAGATTAACACAACAAATTTTTTTAAACGCTTTGAAAATATGGCATCTTATTTTTAGCCAAGATTCTTCGCGTTTAGAAAAAGATCAGGCTAAACAACAGTTTGCTCGTTTGATAGAATTTTGGAAAGATAACGTAAAAACTCAAGGCGGAGCTTGAGCAACTTTTACAACGTTATACTTTTACAGATAAGCAAATTCATCAAAATGATAATGTTAGTGATTCTTCTGGGGATGAAAAACCAAATTCTGGAAGAAAAATAATAACAGAATCTGAACATAGTGCCTCAGATTTAAGAACATTTCTAGTGAAAAAGAAGTAATAAAACCAATCGTTGAACCAGTATCCATCGATACAAGGAATGATCGAAAGCTGGAAGAATACGCTGCTTAAAAGTAGCTGATTATCTCATTGAAAGAGATTTTTCTAATCCAATTGGTTATCAATTAAGACGTTTTGCTATTTGGAGTCTAATTACAGTTGCACCATTAGCAGAAAATGATCGAACTCAATTGGCTGCAGTTTCTCAAGATCGAATTAATGATTATAAAATTTTAATTGAGAAAGCATTGAGTAGTGATGTTTGGAAGGAGATTGAATATAGTTTAACTCTTGCACCATATTGGATTGAAGGGCACTACTTGTCAGCTAAGATTGCAGAGAGAATGTCGTACCCACAGGTTGCAAAAAGCAATTAAAGAATCAGTGTTATCGTTTATAGAACGTTTACCTGAATTAAAGCAATTAAAATTTAATGATGGAAACGCCATTTATTTCTGATGAATGTTCTTCATGGCTGTATGATAACAATGAAATTAATCAAGCATTAGTGAGTGATATTCAGTTGAATGAACAGATTGGAGATTATTATAAAGAACAGGGTATTTTAAATACGTTAAAAATTTATTAATGATCAATCTACACGGATCTTCGATCACAAATATATGCTCAGCTATCTAGTATTGAGTTGCTAGAAAAAGAAGGTTTACATAATTTAGCTAAACAGCAATATTTTTACTTTAGAGCAAAGCAATTTCACCGATTATGGTGAAAGATTGGGAGCCATCACTATTTACTCTTTTTGCATGATAAGCAAGAGAAAAAAACGCTTAATATGGAAGGTATGGATAATGAAATTACCGTTATTTTTCAAACATTTAGACCACTATTATCAAGATTGAAACTATCAGGTCCAATTTTACTGATTGTTTTATGGATTGCTACTCTTGTTTGGATTTGGTGGCAAGGGCAGATTATTCTATTGATAATTACAAACCGCTGGAAACTTTAACTCGTCGCTGGCTTGTAACCGCAGTGATGATTATCATAGCAATTTCTTGGATTGTTTGGCGAATGAGTAAGCGTTTAAATCAACTAGAAAAAACGACAACAAGAAGATAAAAATCAACATTCCCCAGTCCAAGAGGATATCGATGCTCAGCGTCGTTATCTCAGATCGTTGGGCTGTTCGTTTTAAACGATATTTAGAGGTACCAGAGTACCATTATGCACTACCATGGTATTCTCTTTGGGGGCTGATGAGAGCGGTAATACTAGTTTGTTAACAAAGGGAGCTGATTTTGTTGAGCTTTATGAGACTGATGAAGAGTCGATTTCCCAAGTTGAGTTTTCTATTTTTACTAATGGAGATGCAGTTATTATTTCTCCAAACAGTAATCTTATTTCTCAAGTGTTGAAGTCGAAAAATAAAACCTAAGTTGCATTCAAAAACTGTGGAATAATTTGCTTGATTGGATCGTTGAGCAACGTAAAAGACAACCCCTTAACGGGATCATTTTGACTGTAGATTTTTATGAGTTATTAACTTCAGCAAAGAAAAAAGAGATGCATATGTAGAAACGCTACAACAGCGTCTTCAAGACATTTTTCAATAAAGTAAATAGTGAATTACCCATATATGTTGTGATGACTAAGCTAGATAGATTATCTGGCTTCCAAGTTATGTATGACAAATTAACAAAAAGAGCAAAAGAGAAGCAATTTTAGGTACAACATTCTCAGGAAAGGAGAGCATTGGCAAGATGAATTATCTACATTTTGGGATAATTGGTGTCAACAAATGAATAGCGCTATGCCTGATATGCTTTTTAAGTATCCAATCAGAGCAAAAGAGGTAATGTTTTTTTAGCTTTATTCGTCAGGTTAATGGCGCTTATGAGGATGTGTCTAAATTATTAACAAATTTATTGGCAACGATAGGTAAATCAAGTTATTTCCTAAAGGGTTGTATTTTACATCAGCCTTACAAAGTGGGCGTATTGATGATTTATTTGTTCAGTCATCGTCAGAGCAATTTAATCTTGGACAACAGACTTATTCAACGTGGTCAAATAAAGTTTTTTATTCTTATTTTTGTAAAGAACTATTTGAAAATGTGCTGTTTAGTTATCCGAATATTGCTTCAGAAAGTAGAGCCTGGAAAGTTTCATATGAAAAACATTTAAAGCTTCGCTAATCTTAGGTGGGCTTGCTGCTATAGGGATATTATTTGGCTGGCAATATTATTACAAACAAAATCACGATGCTGGGGTTGCTGTATTAGAGCAAATAAAAAGCATTTAAAAAACGTACCAGTTTCTGACTGAAAAAGGACTACTTAGGGATAAACAATTGCCTCTATTGAATCCTGTACGTGATGCCGTCTTGAAATATGGTGATTATAAAGATAATTCAACTATATTTACTGATATGGGCTTATATCAGGGAAATAAAATGGGACCTTACGTTTCTTCTACTTTATTGGAAGTTATTGCAGTTCCGCTTTTACCCTGCAATTATGAATGGCTTACAACGTGAATTAGATAATGCACCAGAAAAATAGTAATGAAAAACTAGAGATCTTACGTGTTATGAGGAATGCTTGATGATAAGAGTGGTCGTTCTGATCAAGTTGTTGAGGATTTTCATGCGTAAATATTGGAGCAACGTATTTAGAGGTCAGAGTCAGCTCCAAGCAAATTTACTTTTCATTTAGATTATGCATTAAAGAATACCGATTGGTATGCAGGACGTAAGCAAGGTAATCAAGAAATGATAGAGGCCTTTTAAGCCTTATGACTTATCAATTCGTAATGCCCAGAAAGAATTGAGTAATCTTTCTATTTATGAGCGAGTGTATCAAAACTTAAAAAGTAACTCGAAAAAGTGTTTATCCTACAGATTTAGATTATCGTGAAGAAATTGGTCTCAGGTTATGATGATTTATTTAGTGCAATTGATACTGAATTATTAAGAATTCCTCGTTTCTTTACAACAGAAGGCTTAACTAATTATTTCGTAAAACGAGATTCTCAATTAATCAAATTAACTGCCATTGATAGTTGGGTGTTAAATTTATCAGCTCATGTTGAGTACAGCGATGCTGATCGCCAGGAGATTTCAAATAGGGTATCAGAGCAGTATGTTAATGAGTATATTGCAAACATGGAACAATGCTTTAGATAACTTAGATATCAAACGATTTGAAGATATTCCACAAGCAGTTAAAGCAATTGAGCGAGTAACAGGAAGCTCGCAAAGTATGAAAAAGAGCGATTGCTACGGTAAATGCTAATACTTCTGCTGCATCACCTCCAAATGGAGTAGAAGGTAAAGCATTAGAATCGTTGTTAGCTTCACCTGAGTTTGTGTTAAGAAATCAAATCTCAAATAACTTTGTTAATGAGAAAAATATCTTAGCTCAAGATGATGGAAGAGATAGCATATTACAAAATGTATATCCTTCTCTATCCAATTTACATCGCTATCTGCTTGCAATACAAAATTCTCCAGAAAAAGGAAAAGCTGCACTAAGAGCGGTACAAATGAGAGTTGATCAACAATCAACAGATCCAATTATTGAATTACAGCAGTTAGCAAAAACGGTTCCTGAGCCATTAGGTCGTTGGTTAGAGCAGATAGCTGATAATGCATGGAAAGCAGTATTAAAATCTGCAGTTATTGCTTTAGAAGTTGAATGGAATAATAAAGTTGTGAAACCATATAAAGCAACGATCGAAGGGCGTTACCCATTTGCTCCATCTGCATCACAAGAAGTAGCGATTAGCGATTTTGATCGATTCTTTGCTCCAGATGGAATTATAGATGGATTCTACAATAAATACTTAGATGCTTTTCATTGATAATGACATCATAGATGATTCAGAGGAAGGTAAATCATTCTTAAGAGAAGATGTAATAGAGCAATTTGAGTTAGCTCAACGGATTAGAGATACTTTCTTTAGCAGTGAAAATGGATTAGGAGCACAATATATTGTTGAGCCGGTTGGTTTAGCTGCAAACAAGAGACGAAGTGTACTTAATTTTAGATGGGCAAATCATTGATTTTACACATGGTAACAAGAAAACGAGTAAAAGTGGTTTGGCCTAACTCTATGAATGTTGCAGTGGAAAGTAAACTAACGTTGGTTCCAAATAAAGTGAACACATCACCGCGTAGTATTTCTTTCCGTGGTCCTTGGGCTCAAATTAAATTATTTCAATTCGGGCAAAATTATCAGTAATAAAGATGGTGCATTTGATATTCGATATGATGTAGATGGTGGCTATGCAACCTATCGAGTCTATGTCGATTCATCGGATAACCCATTCTCATCGGATATGTTCCGTAGATTTAAGTTACAAGAAACGTTGTACTAATAAATCGTAAAAAATATGAATAATTATAAGATGGCCAAACGGCCATCTTATTACTATAAAATACGGGATAAACAATGACTAAATCAATACTAGATAAAACCTTAACAAGTGCGGCCGATTTGAGCCAACAAGTCAGTTCATTGGGGAGCTAGCTGGAGCCAATAAGGTTGTTCAAAAACGGAAAAATACAGAAAAAGGCTTTCTCAAATTGAGAAAGCCAAATCTTTAGGTGAAGCTGGCTTATACAAACATTAAAAACCAGTGCACATCAACAAGCCACATCATCTCCAGGAATTGTTGAGTCAGGCAAAGGATTGTCATCGTCTTCAGCATCCAGTTTAGCTACATCATCATTACCAAAGTAGTCTTGGAGGAGGACTTGATGCAATATCCTCCTTCCTAAACAAAAGCCCAAGCGGTTTACAATTCACCTTACAAGCGGGTAGTTTACCACCTAATACCTTCAAAGTTGTTAGTTTTGAATATCGAGAAGCTTACAGTACCCCATTTGAAATCAGCTTATTATTAAGTAGCCCACAAAGTGCGGTCAATTTTAGTGATGTTTTAGATAACCAAGCGACATTAAGCATTTGGCGTAATGGTGAGTTATTACGTAGTGTAAGTGGGATGGTATCTTCTTTTGAACAGGGAGATAGTGGTTTTAGACAAACGTTCTACCGAATGGAAATCAATCCAGAGTTATGGCGTTTAGGCTTAAGACGTAATTCACGAATCTTTCAAAATGAGTCACCTATTGATATTTTTACAAAGCTTACTCACTGAAAATGGGGTGACGCAATATCGTTTTTGATTTAAGACACGAACATCCCCCACGTGAGTTTTGTGTTCAATACCGAGAAACCGATTTAGCCTTCTTACAACGTTTAAGTGCAGAAGAAGGGTTAACCTATTATTTTGAACAAGATGGTGGTCAAACCAAACTGATATTCAGTGATGATGCTCAAACCTTAAATAATGGTAATGCGGTATCTCTTCCTTATAACCTCAATAAAAAAGCACAATTACAAGAAACGGTCGTGACGGCATTTAACCGAAGTGAACGAGTGCGTCCATCGGAAGTGAAGTTAAAAGACTATACCTTTAAAAACCCAAGTTGGACGGCGGAGTTTAATAAGGAAGCGGGAGATGCGAATAATCAACGTAGTGGTTATGAGCATTATGACTATCCGGTGCGTTTTAAAGACGAAAACCAAGGTAAAGCTTTTACCCAATATCGTTTGGAAAGCTTAAGAACGGATGCACATCAAGGCTGGGGAACGAGTAATAGTGCTCAACTGAGTGTAGGGGGCTTATTACAGCTTACTAACCACCCACAAATGCGAGTTTAAATACCTTATGGGCAAATTAGCCGAATTGTATATCGCGGAAGCCAACCGCAGGCTTTAGAGCAAGAAGGTGGCGATAAAGCGACGACACTTGAAAATGAATTTGAGTTTATTCCAAGACATCAAAGCTGGCGTCCAATGCAATTGACGAAGCCTAGAGTGGAAGGCCCACAGATTGCGATAGTGGTTGGTCCAAAAGATGAAGAGATTTACTGTGATAAATTTGGTCGAATCAAACTGCAATTTTTATGGGATAGAGAAGGCCAATACAATGACCACAGTTCTTGCTGGATACGAGTGACTCAACCTTGGGCAGGTAAAAACTGGGGGATGATAGCTATTCCTCGGGTAGGTCAAGAAATCGTTGTAGACTTTTTAGAGGGCGACCCAGACCAACCGATAGTGACAGGTCGAACTTACCATGCAACGAATATGCCACCTGATGCATTACCAGCATCAAAGACACAAATGAACCTGATGTCTCAGACTTATAAAGGCGGTGGTTATAATGGTTTGATGATGGATGATGCGACGAACAATCAACGCCTTGATTTGCATGCTCAAAAGAACATGAATACGAAGGTATTGAATGACCAGACCGCTTCGGTGGGGAATAACCGTTCTTTAGATGTGACGGGGAATGACTCTACTACAATTGGTAAAAATCGAACTCTAATGTTAAAGAGACTGAATCAACTACTGTAGGTAAAGGGCGTTCAGTTACTATCTCTGAAGGTAACGATGTAAAAGGTGTGAATTCAGGAGACTTAATTGAAATTGTAAGTGGCACACGCCATGCAGATGCTAATGTAGTGGCATTTGATGCAAAAACACAATTGTCGTTACAAGTTGGAAAGGATACATCAATTACCATGGTCGATGGTGCCATTACATTTATGGCAGGAAGCAGTAAAATCATTATGACAAGAGAACAGATAGTTGCTATGTCTAATGGCAATATTTTGATGGAGTCTGCTTATATCGGATTGAATGATGGGGCGGCTTTCTAATGGCGACTAGTGGGGAGTCACCTAGTGAAGAGTCAGCGAGTGGAGAGATAGGTAGTTCGTCTGACGAAAGTAAAATAGTCCCTAGTGTCCCAACTGGAACGGGAGCTATTGTTGAAGGTGTCAAAGAGTTTGCAGAGAAAGGACAAGATCTAACTAAGTACAACCCCACTAAAATCCACAGGGAAATTTAAATATTATGATGGATGGAATGGAAATCAATATATAAAAACTGGAAATGTTTTTAATAAAGGAACCATGTCAATAGTTGCGAAGAGAGCTCCTATAGTCGGAAATGTATAAATGGGGTGGAGATTGCTGAGGATTTGAAAAAGATGGGTATAAAATAGGTAAAAATACAACAAAAGAAACAGCAGGTGCTGTTGGTGGTACGGTTGGTACTATAGCTGGAGCTATGGGGGCTATTACAGGGCCGTTGTCGGTTCGGCGTTTCCTGTTGTTGTACTACTGTTGGGGCATTGGTTGGTGGGAGCTGTTGGTGCTATTGGAGTGCGCTAGGTGGAGAAAATGACTTTTGAGTGGGCTGTAGAGAAAATTTGGTGGGTGATTAATGAAATGAAAAATGGTGGTGTTATATATTCTATTTTACTTGGCAGGTGTATGTTAGTATCGATAATATTTTTGTTGAACCATCCGTCACTTATTCTATGCAGATTATTTCCATTTTTAAATAAGTATAAAAATCCTTTAGAGCTTATAGCTATGTTATGAATAATATAGAGTGTGGTATAATATCATTTTTCTTATAGATGTATGTTGTTAACAACAACTATAATTATTGCAAATCTTGAGATAATTTTTTATACATTTAAAACTAGCCTAGTTGATATTACAAATTATATTTTTAGTGTGGGAATTAGAGAGAAAGGTTAACTTTATCATGTTCTTTATATCATCACTTGTTTTTCTTATTGGATAAATGAATACAATGGGAAAGGTCTGGGTATATTAATTACTTTAAATGTTTTGAGAAGGGGAATAGAAAAACGGTTTTTGTTAGCTTTTTCTTTTTCATTTTTGGGGCAGTTTTTGTTTTTATATGTTTGGTTTTTATTTTTAATCTTTAGTATTACTTTAAGTGGAGAACTTATGAAAAAGCTATTCTCAATAGAACAGTTATTAGAGTCGGTAAAGGAGAAGACCTTTTAATGATTGTTACTAGATTTCCTTTAACAGTGAAAAATAATATAAAATAATATAAAAAGGATATTATGATTATGGTGCTTGTATATACCCAGTAGGTGTTCAAGCAAATGAAGAACTTTATTTATTTAACCATGAAAATATTTCGGGAGGTGGTTTTTTGAGGGTATGTTAATTTGATGGAGGATAAATTATATGAATATTATAAGAGTAATATGTTTTCTATAAAATATCCAAAGTTTAACATTAATGAGTAAACTATTTATTGTAACCATAGTTTTTAGTCTTTATAATTGCCCCATCTTAAGATGGGGCATTTTACCAACTATAAGTAGTTATTCATTCATGGTTAAGAGTATGGATATTTTTGTTTCTTTTATTATTAATAACGGTTTTGTTACGGTGTGCACCTAATTGCTTTCATTATGTCTATCTTAAGTTATATTCTAGTAAGGAGTAGGGGAAAGTCCTCTAAAGCTTTAATCTTAAATGGAAATATAGTGATATTGGATGTAGATAGAGAAAAGAGGGATGGGGTTGTTTTAATGTCATATTAGGTTTTGTTTTAATTGTTTTTATTACTTTTTCTTTATAAGAAGAAACTAATTATTAGTGTATTGCTTGTTCTTTTGTTTATAGCAATTCATTTGATCCTGAGCTCACCTTCTTTAAAAAGTAGTTATAAGTATGCTTATGAATTAGCTTTTTGTTATCTATTCTATTTATGCATACTTTTCAAATGCTATTTTATCCCCCAATGGTTAAATTTTGCTTCTTTTTGGGTGTTAGTAAGAGAGTAAGCGTATATGTGAGTATATTACAAAAAGGATTTGTCTATTTTGGGGCTGCTAGTAGTATTTTTATATTATATATGATTTTTGTAAAAGGACTTATTATCTATAGTTAATAGTAATAGATTATTTTTATAGAAAGATGACTTATATCATTGATTAGATTTTTATACTTCCATCAAAGTTAGTGTCAAAAACCATCAGTATATTTATCTAAACTTAGTTCAAGTTTATTTTTGGATTTCTCTAATCCAAAAATAAAATTGAAGAAAATATGAGTGTTTTCAATATTCACCTCAAATATACCGTTGTCTTGATGTGAAATCTGTAATTGTTCTAATATAGAAATAAACTTATCTGTGTTAGATCTTATGTCATCTATGTCGGCTTTTTCTAAGTTCATTAATAAAATAAATTTCATCATTTATATTAATGATTGTAGGATAGTCCATTAACTCTTTATGCAGTAACTCTATCAACATATATTTTTTTAGTCATGAGGTTGTAATCTGGCTAGTGTATTCATCATACCAAAATCAACCGCACTTTTACCTTCTTAAATTTAAAAATTAAAAACAAATTCTTGATTTACCATTGACTTTTTGATCTGTAGCCCTTACTTTTACAGATTGATGTTTCATCAACTTTATTCTTTGTAAAAATAAGGAGCTTTTATGCAATCTCGCATTGTTGTTAATTCACAGGAAGAATCACTACTTAGCACACACAAAAGTGCTACGTAATACCTATTTCTTATTGGGATTAACGATGGCATTTTCGGCAGTTGTTGCTTATATCTCTATGAGCTTAAACTTGCCTTATCCAAACCTTATCGTATTGCTCGTGGGCTTTTACGGTTTACTTTTTGTGACAAACCGTTTAGCAAATAGTGCGTGGGGAATCTTAGCTGCATTCGCGTTCACTGGGTTTATGGGCTATACCATCGGGGCCAATTTTAAATATGTATGTGGCGAGAGGAATGGAAGATTTGATTATGCTTGCATTTGCAGGTACAGCCATCGTCTTTTTTGCTTGTTCAGCTTATGTGCTCACAACGAAGAAAGATATGTCTTTCCTTTCTACCGCGATTTTCTCATTATTTATCGTGTTATTGTTAGGAATTGTGGCAAGTTTCTTCTTCCAAATTCCAGCACTAGCGGTAGGGATCAGTGCATTGTTTGTGGTATTCTCAACAATGACAATCCTCTATGAAACCAGCAATATTATTCACGGTGGCGAAACAAACTATATTCGTGCAACTGTGAGTATTTATGTGTCAATTTACAACTTGTTCATTAGCTTATTAAGATTACTTTCTATCTTCTCAAGCGATGACTAGTCAGTATTAAATTTAAAAGACGCTCCTTATTAGGGCGTTTTTGTTTTGAACTAATTTTTTAAGATAAGTCTTAGCATACAAGTTCGCTTGTCGAACCTATTAATAACAAAACAGGAGTTTTTATGAAAATCTTTAAAAATCACTTTTAACATTAACATCACTTGCATTAGCCGTATCTGGTTCTGCATTGGCAACGAATACATCTGTATTACCAACAAAAGAATCAGTTGTAACTAATTCAAAAATCAATGGTTGAAAGTACAAAAGCTGATGTGAAAAATGCGGCAAATGATAAGCTTAAATCAATGACGGATAGTGCGAGCTCAACGAAAATCAAACGCATTGGATAAAGTTAATACGCTAAAGAAAAAAAGCGACATCTGCGAAAGATGCAGTGAAAGATAAAAGCAACTTCTGCAAAAGATGCGGTAAAGAGAAAGCATCTGCTTTAAAAGAAAAAGCGACTGAGAATAATCAACCGTCAATGAAAGATAAAGCCACTGAAAAATTCAATTCAGTTAAAGATAATGCGAAAGAAAAAGCATCTGAAGCAAAAACAAAAGCCGCAGATAAAGTAAAAGAAGTGAAAGAAAAAGCGACTTCAACAAAAGAGTCAGCAAAAGAGAAAGTGGCTTCTTCTGCAAAAGTAAACATCAATAAAGCGGATGCAGAAACATTACAAAAACTTTCTGGTATCGGTGAGAAAAAAGCACAAGCGATTATTGATTACCGTAACAAAGTGGGCAAAATCAAAAGTGCTGCCGAGCTTTAATATTGATGGTATCGGTGAAGCTACAATTGAGAAAATCACGCCATTCTTAAGTTTCTAAGAAAACTCAGATAAACAGACCGCACTTTATGTGCGGTTTTTGTATTGAAGTAGATCACAAAATTGTAACAAAGTGTGATTTGAGGATTACTTTCTTTTTATCCTATGTATAATGGGCGGACAACATCATGTAATACAAGGGGTAGATATGCAGCATTACAATGCCTTTGATGAATGGTTGGCTTCAACCGCTTTGGGTGGTTCTAATCAATCGTATATTGAGGAATTATACGAACGTTATTTAGAAGATCCATCTTCAGTCGATGAAAGCTGGCGTGCCACGTTTGATGCATTGCCGAAAACAACTGCAGTAGAGCAACCACATTCACCAGTCCGTGATTATTTCCGTCGCTTAGCGAGAGAAAATACAACAGAAGCTGTGACGGTTATCGATCCAGAAGCCAGTGCCAAATTAGTTAAAGTCCTCCAATTTATCAATGCCTATCGCTTCCGCGGTCATTTAGAAGCGAAAACCTGACCCAATCAATTATTATCGCTGGAAAGTCTCCACCGTACCTGAATTGGATTACCGTTATCACGGTTTTACCGAACAGGATCTCAATGAAACCTTCAATATTAATCACTACGTCTATCATCGCGATAACATCAAATTAGGTGATTTAGCTGAAATGCTGAAAGAGACCTATTGTGGTTCGATTGGTCTTGAGTTTATGCATGTTCAAGATATGGAGCAAAAAGTTGGCTACAAAGCAAATTAGAAAGCCAATTAAATAAACCGCTCTTTACCAAAGAAGAAAAATTAATTTATTAAGTGAATTGACCGCTGCAGATGGCTTAGAACGCTATCTCGGTGCAAAATTCCCGGGGGCAAAACGTTTCTCTTTAGAGGGAAGTGATGCCTTTATTCCATTGATGAAAGAAATTATTCGTCATGCGAGCAAAACAAGGCGTACAGATGTGATGTTTGGTATGGCACACCGTGGCCGTTTAAACATGTTAGTAAACGTGCTTGGTAAGAAACCCGAGATCTTTTTCGACGAGTTTGCGGGTAAACATTCAGGCGAGCGTACAGGTGACGTGAAATACCACCAGGTTTCTCTTCTGACTTCGCAGTCGGTGATCGTCGCGTGCATTTAACTCTTGCATTTCAACCCATCCCATTTAGAAATTGTTAGTCCAGTAGTGATTGGTGCGGTACGTTCTCGTCAAAACCAAAAAGAATGATACAGAACGTAATCAAGTATTAGCAGTTACTGTTCATGGGGATTCAGCGGTAGCGGACAAGGTGTTGTACAAGAAACCTTGAATATGTCTAATGCTCGTGGTTATACCGTTGGTGGAACAATCCGTATTGTGATCAATAACCAAATTGGTTTTCACCACCTCTAACCCAAATGATACCCGTTCAACAGAATACTGTACTGATATCGCAAAAATGATTCAGGCGCCGATTATTCATGTGAATGGTGATGATCCTGAAGCGGTCGCTTTTGCCGCGAGAATGGCGGTGGAATATCGCAATTTATTCAAACGCGATATCTTCGTTGATCTGATTTCTTATCGTCGTCATGGTCATAATGAGCGGATGAACCATTAGCCACTCAACCAATGATGTATAGCATCATTAAAAAACATCCAACGCCACGTAAAGTCTATGCAGATCGTTTAATTGCTGAAGGGGTGATTACCGAAGAAGAAGCCATCGAGATGATGAATCTTTATCGTGATGCCTTAGATAACGGTGATCGCGTAGTGAAAGAATGGCGAGAAATGGATATCGCCCAAATGGACTGGTTGCAATATCTCAACTATGACTGGACATCCCCTACGAAAGTAAATTCCCACAGAACGTTTTCAAACTTTAGCGGAGCGTGTCAGTGAATACCCAGAAACCTTGCGTGCACATCCTCGTGTCGAAAAAATTTATGCTGATCGCCGTGAAATGGCAAAAGGTGAAAAATTGTTCGATTGGGGGATGGCAGAGACTATGGCATACGCAACCTTATTAGATGAAGGCGCTAATGTTCGTTTATCGGGTGAAGATGCGGGACGCGGTACGTTCTTTCATCGCCATGCGGTTGTGCACAATCAAAATGACGGCACAGGCTATGTGCCATTAACGCATTTACACGCCAACCAAGGTCGTTTTGAGGTGTGGGATTCAGTATTATCCGAAGAAGCCGTACTGGCTTTTGAATATGGTTATGCGACAACAGATCCAAAAACATTAACCATTTGGGAAGCACAGTTTGGTGACTTCGCAAACGGTGCACAAATCGTGATTGACCAATTTATCAGTTCTGGTGAACAAAAATGGGGCAGAATGTGTGGCTTGGTGATGTTATTACCACATGGTTATGAAGGCCAAGGCCCAGAGCACTCATCCGCTCGTTTAGAACGTTATTTACAACTTTGTGCAGAACAGAATATGCAAGTGTGTATTCCATCTACACCAGCACAGGTTTACCACATGTTACGTCGTCAATCGATCCGTAAAATGCGTCGTCCATTAATTGGTATTTCACCAAAATCTTTATTACGTCATCCACTTGCCGTGTCAAGTTTAGATGAATTAGTAAATGGCACATTCCAAACAGTCATTGGTGAAATTGATAACATCGATCCGAAACAAGTTAAACGAGTCGTCCTATGTTCAGGTAAAGTGTATTACGATCTCTTGGAACAACGTCGTGCGAATAACCAAACAGATGTGGCGATTATTCGTATTGAGCAGCTTTATCCGTATCCACATGAAGATGTGAAGAAAGCGTTAGAGCCTTATGCGCATGTGACGGATTATGTATGGTGTCAAGAAGAGCCATTAAACCAAGGCGCTTGGTATTGTAGTAAAGCATAACTTTGACAGCTCGCTTCCAGAGCATGTGAAGTTAAAATATGCAGGCCGTCCAGCATCTGCTTCACCAGCGGTAGGTTATATGTCTTTACACACCAAACAGCAAAAACAATTGGTAGAAGACGCGCTGACACTGTAAAAGTGCGGTCGAAATTTCAGTAATTTTTAAAGAAAAGAATAATTTAAAGGAAAAATAAAATGACAATCGAAATTCTTGTTCCAGATTTACCGGAATCCGTTGCGGATGCAACTAGTTGCAACATGGCATAAAAAAGTTGGTGAGACGGTAAAACGTGACGAAGTATTAGTAGAAATTGAAACAGATAAAGTGGTACTTGAAGTGCCGGCATTAAGCGATGGTGTGGTGGTTGAAATTCTTCAAGAAGAAGGTGCAACCGTAGTAAGTAAACAGCTTTTAGGTAAACTTTCAACCCAACAAGCGGGCGATATTTCAACTGAAACAGTGAAAGACAATGAGCCAACACCTGCTGATCGTCAAAGAGCAGCCATTGAAAAATAGTCACAATAATTCAGCTGATCAAGGTCCAGCTATTCGTCGTTTATTAGCTGAACACGATTTAGATGCAGAGAAAATTCAAGGCTCTGCGTGGGCGGTCGTATTACCCGTGAGGATATTGCGCGTGAAGTGGCAAAACGTGATGCTCAAAAAGCAAAACAAGATGTGGCGACAGAGCAGAATACCATTAGCACCGTGGCATATAGCTCTCGTTCAGAAAAACGAGTACCAATGACCCGTTTACGTAAACGTATTGCAGAGCGTTTATTGGAAGCGAAAAATACCACCGCAATGCTCACTACATTCAATGAAGTGGATATGCAGCCGATTGTGAAATTACGCAAAACATACGGCGAGAAAAAATTTGAAAAACAACATGGTGTACGTTGAGGCTTTTATGTCTTTCTACATTAAAGCTGTAGTTGAAGCGTTAAAACGTTACCCTGAAGTGAATGCTTCAATTGACGGTGATGACATTGCGTATCACAACTATTTTGATATTAGCATTGCCGTTTCAACCCCGCGTGGTTTGGTGACACCAGTATTACGCAATTGCGACAAACTCAGCATGGCGGATATTGAGAAACAAATTAAGGCACTAGCAGAAAAAGGCCGTGATGGTAAATTAACCGTTGAAGATTTAACTGGCGTAACTTCACCATTACTAATGGTGGCGTATTTGGTTCTTTAATGTCCACACCAATTATCAACCTCCGCAAAGGTGCGATTTTAGGTATGCACGCCATCAAAGAGCGCCCGGTTGCGGTAGATGGTCAAGTGGTGATTCGTCCGATGATGTATTTAGCCTTATCTTATGATCACCGTTTAATTGATGGTCGTGAATCAGTCAGTTTCTTAGTGGCGATTAAAGACTTATTAGAAGATCCAACTCGTTTATTATTAGAAATTTAGCACATAGGCTTTTTCTCTTTTGAGGAAAAAGCCTTTTTATTTTTCCGTATTGAAATAAAAGTAAGAAGTGCGGTCAAATTTTTGTTTGTTTCCTAAAACAACATCAAAAATAGGAAGGAAATATGAATTTACATGAGTACCAAGCCAAGCAGCTTTTTAAGCAATATGATTTGCCTGTGAGTGAAGGGTGTCGTATGTCAAACAGCAGATGAAGCTGAAATGGCGCTCTTTCAGCTGAATGGCGATGTTTGGATAGCGAAATGTCAAGTTCACGCAGGTGGACGTGGAAAAGCCGGTGGCGTGGAAGCTTGTTCATAATACAGAAGAAGCACGTGCTTTTGCGGATAAAATGGCTTGACAACATTTAGTGACCTTCCAAACCGACAAAAAGGCCAACCCGTTAATAGCATTTATATTGAAGAAACCTGCCAGATTGATAAGGAGCTTTATTTAGGTGCGGTGATTGATCGTGCTTCACAGAAAGTCGTTTTATGGCGTCTTCAGCGGAGCATGAATATTGAAGATGTGGCAAGAGAAACGCCTGAGTTAATCCATAAAGTCGCCATTGATCCTTTGGTTGGTGGTATGCCATATCAAGGTCGTGAATTAGCCTTTAAACTAGGTTTAAGTGGCGAGCAAAATAAGCAATTTGCTGCTATTTTTGTGAAATTATCGCAGCTTTTTATCGAAAAAGATTTTTCTTTAGTTGAAGTGAATCCACTCGTGGTGACGAAAGAAGGTCACTTAATTTGTCTCGATGCGAAAGTAGGCATTGATGATAACTCACTTTATCGTCATCCTGATTTGCTAGCCTTACGCGATTTAAGTCAAAGTGATTCTCGTGAAGCAGAAGCGAAAAATATCAGCTTAACTATGTCGCCTTGGAAGGTGATATCGGCTGTATGGTTAATGGCGCCGGACTAGCTATGGGAACCATGGATATCGTGAAATTATATGGCGGTAATCCAGCAAACTTCCTTGATGTTGGGTGGCGGTGCAACGAAAAGAGCGTGTAGCTGAAGCCTTCAAAATTATTCTCACGGATAAAAATGTGAAATCTGTCTTAGTGAATATTTTTTGGTGGAATCGTACGCTGCGATCTTGTGCTGAAGGGGTTGTTGCGGCGATTCAAGAAATCGGTGTGAAAAAGTGCCCGTTGTGGTTCGATTAGAAGGAACCAATGCTCCGCAAAGGCAGAGCAATTTTAGCCGAAAGTGGTGTAAATTTAATTGCAGCGCATAGTTTACAGGAAGCTGCACAAGCGGCAGTGAAAGCAGCAAAAGGAGAATAATCATGGCGATTTTAATTAATAAAGACACAAAAGTAATTTGCCAAGGTTTCACCGGTGCGCAAGGGACATTTCACTGTGAGCAAGCATTGGCTTATGGTACAAAAGTTAGTCGGTGGGATTTCACCGAATAAAGGCGGAACTACGCACTTAGGTTTACCAGTATTTAATACAGTACGTGAAGCAGTAAAAGCGACAGGCGCTACGGCAACCATGATTTATGTACCAGCACCATTTTGTAAAGATGCAATTTTTGAAGCCATTGATGCAGGCATTCAGTTAGTAGTTTGTATTACAGAAGGTATTCCAACATTGGATATGTTGTTAGTAAAACAAAAATTAAAATGAAACAGGTGTCGTGATGATCGGGCCCGAATTGCCCAGGCGTGATTACACCGGATGAGTGTAAGATTGGTATTATGCCAGGCAATATCCATAAAAAAGGCAGAGTAGGGATTGTTTCTCGCTCAGGTACGTTGACCTATGAGGCGGTACAACAGACAACAGATGAAGGTTTTGGTCAATCTACTTGCGTAGGGATCGGTGGCGATCCTATTCCAGGATCCAACTTCATTGATATTCTAAAACGTTTCCAAGAAGATCCTGAAACTGAAGCTATCGTGATGATTGGCGAAATCGGTGGCTCAGCAGAAGAAGAGGCTGGCGTTTATTAAATCTCATGTGACAAAACCCTGTAGTGGCTTATATCGCTGGCGTGACGGCACCAAAAAGGCAAGCGTATGGGACACGCTGGAGCGATTATCAGCGGTGGAAAAGGAACGGCAGAAGATAAAATTGCTGCACTTGAAGCAGCTGGCGTGAAGACAGTGAGAAGTCTTGCTGAAATCGGTTCAGCCCTCCGTGAATTGTTGAAATAAACTACTTAAAAATTGACCGCACTTTGGATTAGTTTTCAAAGTGCGGTCGTTTTTTATAACAAATTCTTATAACTACATCTAAATCGGTGTATAATCTCGTCAGTTTTTTAAGGACAAAATTATGAGCCAATTTTTCTATATCCACCCTGAAAATCCGCAAGCGCGTTTGATTAATCAAGCGGTAGAAATCTTGAGTAAAGGTGGTGTCATTGTGTACCCGACAGATTCGGGCTATGCCTTAGGCTGTATGATCGGTGATAAACATGCGATGGATCGTATTGTTGCGATTCGTAAATTGCCAGAAGGGCATAATTTTACGTTGGTATGTAGCGATTTATCCGAGCTTTCAACCTACGCAACGGTGAGCAATTCGGCTTATCGTTTAATTAAAAACAATACACCGGGGCGTTACACCTTTATTTTAACGGCAACGAAAGAACTTCCACGCCGATTAATGACCTCAAAACGCAAGACCATTGGATTGCGTGTGCCGGATAACCAAATCGCTTTGGATTTATTGAACGCATTAGGTGAACCGATTCTATCTTGCTCACTGATGTTGCCTGATAATGAACATATGACTTATTCCGATCCAGAAGAGATTCGTGAATGTTTAGAACGTCAAGTGGATTTAATTATTCATGGTGGCTATTTAGGTCAAGAGCCAACAACGGTGGTAGATTTAACGGAAGAATCACCAGTAATTTTACGAGAAGGAAGTGGTAGTACCGCTCCTTTCATTTAACTTATTTTTAGACGCTTGGGGAAAGCGACAAAGGAAAACAGATGAAACCTATTCAAAAAACAGTCAGACAAGAACGTGAAAAACAAGCGGGAAAGCAACCACACTTTGAGCGTAAAGAACGTAAAAGTGCGGTCAATTCTGACATCAAATCAACCCCTAAAGCTAAGGTAGCTAAACCATCTCGTCAATCTACTGTAGAAGGTGAAAAATTACAGAAAGTGCTTGCGCGTGCAGGGCAAGGCTCTCGTCGTGAAATTGAAGAGATGATTGCTGAAAACCGTGTGAGTGTAGATGGCAAAATGGCGACTCTTGGCGATCGTATCGATGTACATTCTGGTGTAAAAGTGCGTATTGATGGTCGTATCATCAATCTTCAACAAGCACAAAAAGAAGTGTGCCGTGTATTAATGTATTACAAACCAGAAGGCGAACTTTGTACCCGCAGCGATCCTGAAGGTCGTGCAACTGTATTTGATCGTTTACCACGCTTAAATGGCGCAAGATGGATTGCAGTCGGTCGTTTAGATATTAATACTTCGGGCTTATTACTTTTCACAACAGATGGTGAATTAGCTAACCGTTTAATGCACCCAAGTCGTGAAGTTGAACGTGAATATTCTGTGCGCGTATTTGGTCAAGTGGACGATGCCATGTTAGCGCGTTTACGTAAAGGTGTGCAGTTGGAAGATGGTCCAGCCAATTTCAAAGAAATCAAATTTGCGGGCGGTGTTGGGATTAACCAATGGTACGACGTGACTCTAATGGAAGGTCGTAATCGTGAAGTGCGTCGTCTATGGGAATCACAAGGTATTCAGGTGAGTCGCTTAATTCGCATTCGTTACGGCAACATTAAGCTAATGAAAGGCTTACCGCGTGGTGGCTGGGAAGAAATGGATCTGAAAACGTCAACCATTCTACGTGAGTTAGTGGGCTTGCCACCAGAAAACCGAAACCAAATTAGACGTAACCAAACCTCGTCGTCGACCAAAAATCAGGTCAAATTCGTAAAGCAGTAAAACGTTATACTGAGTTAAGTAAACGCTATAAAAAATAATAGGTGGTATTAGCGATGAAAATGCAGCAACTTCGCTATATTGTTGAGATTGTAAACCAAAATTTAAACGTGACAGAAGCGGCTAACGCACTTTATACCTCTCAACCTGGTATCAGTAAACAGGTTCGCTTTGTTAGAAGATGAATTAGGGTTTAGAGATTTTTGAGACGTAATGGTAAACACATTAAATCTATTACACCAGCGGGTAAAAAGATTGTAGCTATTGCCCGTGAGCTTTTGGTGAAAGCACAAAGCATTAAATCGGTTGCCAATGAATATACCTGTCCGAATCATGGCGTGTTACGCATTGCGACAACCAATACACAAGCGCGTTATATGCTGCCAGGTGTGGTGGAACGTTTCTCTAAAACAATATCCAGATGTGAGTTTGCATATTCATCAAGGTTCACCCACTCAAATTCACGATGCGTTGATTTCTGGCGAAGTGGATTTAGCAATTACGACAGAGGCACCGTATCTTTTTGATGATTTGATTCAATTGCCTTTCGCTATTTATGGGAATCGTTCGGTGATTGTTAAACCCGATCATCCTTTAGCAAAAGTGAAAGAGCTTACCGTTGAAGAATTAGGGTAAAATATCCGTTAGTCACTATACCTTCGGCTTTTACTGGTGTATCTGATTTGGATTATGCGTTTAACCGCGCGGGTATTTTGCCGAATATTGTGTTTACTGCAACAGATGCTGATGTGATTAAAAACCTACGTGCGTTTAGGGATTAGGTGTGGGCATTATGGCATCTATGGCGCATACGCCAGCCGATACGGATTTAGTGGCGATTGATGCAGGGCATTTGTTCCGTGCGAGTATGACGCAAATTGCGTTTAAACACAGTACTTTCTTGCGCAACTATATGTATGATTTTATCGAATTTTTCTCACCGCACTAACGCGTCCAATGGTTGAAAAAGCCGAGAGATTGCGTGATAACAATGCCGTGAAGAAATTGTTTGATAATGTCGAATTAGATGTGAAGTAAAAATAGCAAAAATAAAAGGGCGGTCAGAATTTAATCCGAATTCTGACCGCTCTTTTTTTACAATAAAAATAAATGTGGCACTAAGTTCATGACGATAACTGTTGCGATAGAAAGCAATAATCGTGATGAGCCAAAGATAAAGCCTCGGTTGGTACCATTATCAAATTTTACTAATAAATTTGCCATTGCTGTTAAGGCATAGACTTCAATCACCGTGAAGATGACTAAAGTAAATATAAGCGGAAACCACAGAAATATATTTCAACGTAATAAACCAAGGCAAGATAATGCCCACAGCCAGGATTGGGGCAACCCATAGCGTTTGTTTAATCGTTAAATTAATTTTTCGAGAAAAATAACTTTGTAATGACACTGTCAACAAACCATTTACAAAAAGTGCAATGGGGGAGTGTTCCGGCATGCCTAATTTGTTATCAAAAAGAAACGGGAAGATCACAAAGAATGAGGTTGCAATGGAAAGAGGAATAAACAACATTAAATGCACAAATAAAAATTCTTTGGTGATGATTTCTTTAATTTGAGCAAAGCGAAACTTCACTAAGGTCTGCAAGGTTTGGATTTGATAAAACGGTTTTACCATTAAGGCAAAGAGAACCGCTTCCATAGCAAAGCATACCCAAATCAGCGACTCAATGTGATTGTATTTGATAAATGGAATCACCAACAAAGGCTGCAAACATAGACGACATGGAGGTGACTTTTAAATATTTTCCCTGTAATCGAGTTTTTCTCTTTGTATTCTTCGCCTGCAAGTACAAGTAGGCAGGCTTTCGCATTGGTACCAAACAAACAACTGCCTAAGCCAAAAACAGGTGGTGCAATTAAAAAGCAGAATGTAATTGTCTGCAGAGAGAAAGAAAATGAGGCGATCACATCTAAAAAGCATCCAAGCAACATCATTTTGGCCAGTCCAAAACGATCGCCCCAGATACCAGCTAAAATCACTAATGCTTGGTTGCAGAAGAAAAAGCAACGAGAGTGAAAAAGGCTATTTCACTGTTACTTAAGCCTTTTCCTTGTAAATAGATGAAAAATACCGTTTGCATGGAAAAGAATGCAAGGGTAGAAAAAGAAACGACGAGTCAGTAAAAGTTTTTGTAAATTCATTGTGTTATTAAAAAGAAAAGCACGCGTTAAGAACGCGCCAGTAATTTGTTAAGTGCGGTCAAAATTTACGACGATTTTTAACCGCACTTTGAGATTAAAAAGAATCGTGATGTTTTCACTAAATCTTCGCGGCTAATGGCAAATACACCCTAGACCGCCATTTTTAGTTCAACCCATTCAAATGGCACATCTGGATATTGTTCAATGAGACTTACCATGCTGTTGCCTCACTTCGCAAACGAGCATGCCATTTTAGTGTTAAATAATCTGGCGCTTGTTTTAAAATTTGCTTTGTAATTTCTAAACCATCAACACCGGAACCTAAAGCCAACTCAGGCTCATAATGGAATTCTTCTGGCATATCTGCCAAAGTCTTCTTCATCCACATAAGGCGGGTTGGTGACGATTAAATCATATTGTTGACCGAAGAGATTTTGGAATAAATCTGATTGAATCGGGAAAAACACGGTGTTCTAATTGATGGCGTGCAATATTGATTTTCCGCCACATTTAACGCATCCACAGAAAGATCGACTGCATCCACTTCAGCTTCAGGAAAGGCTTCGCAGTAGCAATCGCGATACAACCACTTCCTGTACAAAGATCTAAAAATACGTTTTGGTTCAGATTTTAAAAAGCGGAGCAAATTTATCTTGGATTAATGCACTGATTGGTGAGCGAGGAATAATCGTAGCTCATCCACATAGAAACTCTAATCCGCAAAACCAAGCACTATTCGTTAAATAAGCAACAGGGCACACGTTGCTCAATTCGGCTTAAGACTAATTGAACTAAAGTTTCTTTTTCTGAAGGAGTGAGTTTGCTACGAATAAATCTTGCGGCAAATCGAGCGGTACTGAAGCCCGCAAGCACTAATTGAAGACTTTCATCCCACGCATTGTCATGGCCTTGTCCGTAATAAATATCAGAACGATTGAATGTGCTGTATGTCCAGCGTAAAAAAATCTTGAATGGTTGTTAATTCACTTGCCACATTATCTTCTAAAAATTATCGCAACAAGTTCTTGATTGTGTAAGGTTTCCATTTTGTGCCTCAATAAAAAAATTTTGGCTAGTTATACCATAGAATAGATGTGCTATCATTAAGCAAAATAACAAATTGAGAAAAAATAATGACAGAACAAGATGATTTTCGATCTTTTTCGGGCGGAAACAAAAGGGATCAAGCCCATCAAGCAAAGATACCTTTGTGGCGCCGCGTCAAAAGAGCGGTCATCCCATTTACGTGATATTCGAGAAAAAGAAGATATGCTTTTCTATTTTTCCGATGAATATGAACCCTTGCTAAATGAACATGATGGTGTCATCAAATATTTACGCGAAGGGAAGATAGCCATTTATTGAAACAACTTCGTCGTGGCGATTTTTCACCCGAATTATTTTTGGATCTACATGGTTTAACCCGTGAGCAAGCCAAATGGAATTGGCAGCACTGCTGTTAGCTTGTGAAGATGAGCATGTTTATTGCGCGAGCATAATGACTGGCTATGGAACCTTTACGTTGAAAAACAAATTCCACGTTGGTTAGTTCAGCATCCTAAGGTACGAGCGTTACACCAAGCACCCCAAAGAATGGGGCGGAGAAGCGGCGATACTCATTTTTAGTGGATGTATAAGAAAAAAGTGCGGTCGAAATTGACCGCACTTTTTTACATTTTTCGATTGTCTTAATGCCCTAATAACTCTAGACCTTGTTTTTAAGGTTTTCTCTGTAAGAGAAGCGAGTTTTAAACGGCTTAATTTTTACATTTTTCATCTTCTGCATTTAAGATTGGGCAGTGTTCATAGAATGAGGAGAACACACCCGCCAACTCATATAAATAAGCACAGAGTACATGCGGTGTGCCTTCTTTACCCACCGTTTGAACCGCTTCTTCAAATTGAAGTAATTTGATGGCTAATGCACGTTCTTTTTCATCAGAAAGCTGAATCTTCGCTTCGGCAAGTGCGGTTGGATTTACATCTGCTTTATTGAAGATAGAACGAATACGCGTGTAAGCATATTGCATATAAGGCGCAGTATTACCTTCAAAGCTGAGCATATTGTCCCAATCGAATACATAGTCAGTCGTGCGGTTTTTAGAAAGATCCGCATATTTCACCGAACCAATACCTACCGCTTCAATAACCGCTGTTTTTTCATCATCAGATAAATTGGTATTTTTCTCGTTGATTAATACAGTTGCACGTTCAATCGCTTCATCTAATAAATCCGCTAATTTTACGGTACCGCCAGTACGAGTTTTGAATGGTTTACCATCTTTACCTAACATCATACCGAAGTTTTTATGTTCAAGTGAGAAGCTATCTGGCACATAACCTGCTTTACGCGTAATTAACCACGCTTGTTGCATGTGTTGGCTTTGACGAGTATCAGAGAATACTAATGCACGATCTGCTTTTAAGGTTTCATAACGATATTTAGCAGCAGCGATGTCAGTAGTAGTATAAAGGAAACCGCCATCTTTCTTCTGAACGATAACGCCCATTGCTTCGCCTTCTTTATTCTTGAATTCATCAAGATAAACGACTAATGCCCCTTCATCTTCAACGGCTAAACCTTGTTTTTTCAGATCTTCAACGATAGCAGGGTAACATCGGGTTATAAAGACTTTCACCCATCACATCTTTTTCGGTTAACGTGACATTTCAAACGATCGTAGTTACGTTGATTTTTGTTGCATGGTGATATCAACTAATTTTTTTCCACATCGTGCGGCAATATTCATCTCCACCTTTGTAATTTCACCACATAGTTACGCGCTTTTTCAGCGAAACGCTTCATCTTCATCATAGTGTTTTTTCGCTTCGCGATAGAAAGCTTCAAGATCTTGAAGTTCCATTTCGCTCGCATGTTCATTTTCCATTTTTTCAAGATAAGCAATGAGCATACCAAATTGCGTACCCCAGTCACCCACGTGATTTGCACGAATAACGTTGTGACCTAAAAATTCAAGGGTACGAACAACAGCATCACCGATAATAGTAGAACGTAAGTGACCTACGTGCATTTCTTTTCGCAACGTTTGGTGAAGAATAATCAATCACGATAGTTTGTTTTTCATTTGCGCTTACACCAAGATTTTTGATCTTTTAATGCAGCAGAAACATTATTCGCTAGCCAAGTTGGGATTTAAGAAAATGTTGATAAAACCGGACCTGCAATTTCAGTTTTTCAGCGACATCAGAAAGATCAGCATGATCTAAAACTTTTGTGCAAATTCACGTGGATTTAATCCTAGTTTTTTTAGCCGCAGCCATGATGCCGTTTGCTTGGTAGTCACCAAATTTGCGGTTTACCAGATTGACGAATAAGCGCATCACATTGCTCATCTGCACCAGCTGCAATCATCGCCTGTTTAATTTTATCGGATAAAAATAGATTGAATATTCACGGTTTTTCCTAATCTTGAAATTGAATAATGAAAAATAATCGGCTATGATACCGTTGTTTAGTAGATTTCTCAAAAGTAAGAGCAGGAGAAAAATGTCAAATTTAATGGAAAAAAATCGACCGCACTTTATCAAGAATTGCCTTTATTCCAGGAAAAAATTCAGCAATTAGCTGCCGTAATGAAAGTGAAATTTGGACGATTATCAAATCGATCATTTAGCTTTAAGAGCAAATAGTGAAGAAAAAGCAAAAAAATTGGCTGACAGAGTTATTAAAGTGCGGTAGAATTTTTAAGCGATAATATCGTCAATGGGCGTCCTATCTATTTGATTGAATTAGATGAGCCAGTTGATTTCATTGGTCAGCCTGTCGATGTTATTGAATTACCGTTTCCTAAAAATAAACAATATCCCCAAGAAACTTGGGGAACATATTGAAATTGTAATGCCGTTTTTATCTCATGAATCTGTTGAGGATTGGGTTAATCGGATTTGCAATACGTTTTTATGGAAGGAACTAACTCAATTAACCATGAAGGTGAGCGAACCTAAGGTGGAAGGGGAGCAATTACCCAATCCATCAATTGCAGTGAGTTTTGTTGATAAAACAGAAAATCATGTTTGCATAAAGGTTCATCCTTATACAATAAAAGAAAAATACTCGAGGTTTAGTGTAATGAAAAATTACCTTAGCATTAACTGTCTTATTAAGTTTAGGTTTATCAGCTTGTTCATCTCAATCACAAAAAGATGAAAGCGCTTATAAAGGTCAAGTTATCTTTCACCGAATTACAAGGTGATGATGTAAAATTAACCGTTCGTAAAAACGACTGCTCATACAAACAAGAAGGTGAAACCGAAGTTATCGTTCACAAATACGATTCAACTTTAGTAACTGGTGCTTGTGTGAAAGTATCTGACAACGGTCAAGGAGTGAAAAACGTTTCTACTTGGTCTCCAAGAAACCCAATCTAATTTCATTTTTAGAAGGTTAGTTTTTATGAAAAAGTAACAGTAGCATTAGCACTTATGATGTCTATCGGCTTAACCGGTTGTGCAAATACCGATATTTTTAGCGGTGATGTGTATGAAGCTGGATCAAGCAAAAAGAAGCTCGTTCAATTAGCTATGGTACTATTGTTTCTGTCCGTCCTGTTAAAATCCAAGCTGATAATCCAGGTGTAATTGGTACAGTTGGTGGCGGTGCTTTTGGGTGGTATCGCTGGTAGTACAATTGGCGGTGGCACAGGACAAGCAATTGCAACTGCAGTAGTGCAATTGGTGGGGCGATTATTGGTAGCAAAAGCTGAAGAAAAAAATGAGCCAAGTTAATGGTGCAGAACTTGTTATCAGAAAAAGATAACAGAGAAGAGATCGTTGTGGTTCAAAAAGCAGATCCAAGCTTCCAAGCAGGGTCGTCGCGTAAGAATCGTTGGCGGTTCATCATTAAATGTTTCTGTTATTAACTAACTAAACGAAAATAGAAAAAGCGAGCCATTAGGTTCGCTTTTTATGCTTAAAATCAAAAAGAAAGTGCGGTTGTTTTTGCTTGAAAGTCAAAAATATGATAAAACTATCAACCGTTATTTCACATCGACAATAGGAAGCAAAATGTCAAATTTACAACAAATTATTGAAGCAGCATTTGAAAAAAACGTGCAGAAATCACGCCTAAAACAGTTGACGCACAAACTCGTGCTGCAATCGAAGAAGTGATCGAAGGACTAGATAGCGGTAAATACCGTGTTGCAGAAAAAATTGATGGTGAATGGGTTACTCACCAATGGTTGAAAAAAGCAGTATTATTATCTTTCCGTATCAATGATAACCAAATCATTGATGGCGCAGAAACTAAATACTATGACAAAGTGGCATTAAAGTTTGCTGACTATACAGAAGAGCGTTTTGCTCAAGAAGGTTTCCGTGTCGTACCTTCTGCAACAGTACGTAAAGGCGCATACATTTCTAAAAACTGTGTATTAATGCCATCTTATGTAAATATCGGTGCATATGTGGGTGAAGGTACCATGGTTGATACATGGGCAACTGTTGGTTCATGTGCGCAAATTGGTAAAAACGTTCACTTATCTGGTGGTGTAGGGATTGGTGGTGTGTTAGAGCCATTACAAGCAAACCCAACCATTATCGGTGATAACTGTTTTATCGGTGCTCGTTCTGAAGTCGTTGAAGGCGTGATTGTGGAAGATGGTTGTGTGATCTCTATGGGCGTATTCATTGGTCAATCAACGAAGATCTACGATCGTGAAACTGGTGAAGTATTCTATGGCCGCGTTCCTGCTGGTTCTGTAGTGGTTTCAGGTAGCCTTCCATCTAAATGTGGTAAATACAGCTTATACTGTGCAGTGATCGTGAAAAAAAGTTGATGCAAAAACTTTTAGGGTAAAGTAGGTATCAACGAATTATTACGTTCTATTGAAGAGTAATTAAAATACTATAAAAATGACCGCACTTTATATGACAAAGTGCGGTCATTTTCTTTTCTAAATTAGCGAATTATTTTTCTTGCTAGCATTGTCGCAAATTTTAATTTAATGCGATTGCCGTTTTCATCAGTTTTATGTAATTCGCCCATATTTTTCGTTGTATTCTAAGAATTCCCAATCTTTGTAATATTCTTTTAATTCACCTTCAGAGAACGTAAATGAGAACGCTAATGGACAAAGGTACTTCAGGCGTGGACATGGCTGCTACAATTAAGTTATAACCACCTGGGTTGGTGTGTTCTTGCATATTCTTAATAATGGCTGAATTCGCTCACGATTTAAGAACATAAATACCACAGTAGATAAAATGAAAGTCGTAGTTTTCTTGAATATTGGCGGTGTTAATATCATAAACAGCGGTCTTAATATTCAAGTTTTCTTTATCTTTGGTTTCATTTCAAGAAAGCGATGCTGTTTTTCGTTGTGATCCCAAGAGGTTACATCATAGCCTTTTAAACTTAAATAAAGGGAATTACGACCTTGTCCACAGCCTAAATCTAGCACTTTACAAGGGTTTGATAATTTTAGCTGCATCAACCACATCACCATGCTGTTGCAGTCATATTATATTTTTTGCTGAAGTAATCTTCTTTTGTGCAATAGAAACCAAGCGTACATTCTAAGTCATCAGAAAGGGCTTCAACTCGGTGCCAGGCTTGTGGCTCGACGAACGGAATATTACTTTCAGGCGTGAAAAATATGTTCAGCAATGACATCGCCATCTTTCGGTTAGCTCATAAAACTTTAAGTTTACCTTTTAATACCGTAAGCTTTGCCCCAAGTACCCACTTTAGTATTGTGTTTTTCTTGGAACATTTTAGGTAATTTATCTTTTGTCCAAACCGGCATTTGTTTATAGCAGATAAGTTCGTTTGTCATAATGAATTCCTTTTAATTTGCGTAATAAATAGCTGATTGATATGGTAGGTTATTTGGTTCTATTTGGCAATAAAAAAAGGCGACCGAAGTCGCCTAAATATTAAATTATTTACTTGCATACCAGCAGTGACACCGCTATCAGCTGAAAGTAAGAATAAATCACTTCCGCCAGTACCAGCAGAAAGAATCATCCCTTCCGATACGCCGAATTTCATTTTACGTGGTGCAAGGTTTGCAACCACAATAACAAAACGACCTTCTAATTCTTCAGGTTTGTTGTAAGCCGCTTTAATGCCAGAGAACACTTGACGAGTATGATCGCCTAAGTCTAATTCAAAACGTAAGAGTTTGTTTGATTCTGGTACTGCTTCGCATTTCAGTACTTTTGCCACACGCATATCAATTTTAGCAAAATCATCAATGGTAATGGTGTCAGCAATAGGTTCGACATTTGAAAGTGCGGGTCGCTTTTTGCCGCTGTTTTTTCTGTCGCTTTGTTTGCTTCAGCGAAAAGTGCTTTGGTTTCTTCCACAACAGCATCAATTTGTTTTTTCTCTAAACGAGAGAAAAGCGCTTTAAATGGAGTAAGTTGATGACCTAATAGTGGCTGTGCAATATTATCCCATGTTAGTTCTGTTTGTAAGAACGCTTCTGCACGTTCAGCCAGTTTTGGAAGAACCGGTTTTAAGTAAGACATTAATACACGGAAAAGCTCGATACCCATTGAGCAAACTGCTTGTAATTCGGCATCTTTACCTTCTTCTTTCGCAATGACCCAAGGGGCTTTTTCATCAATATATTTATTGGCTTTATCCGTTAATGCCATAATTTCACGAATCGCTTTGTTGTATTCGCGGCTTTCATAATAAGCAGCAATTTGTTCAGCTTGTGCAGTAAATTCAGCAAAAAGCGCTTCGTCTTCTAATTTATCTGCTAATTTGCCTTCAAAACGTTTAGCGATAAAGCCCGCATTACGAGAAGCTAAATTGACTAATTTATTAACGATATCCGTATTGACACGTTGAACGAAATCTTCCAAAGTTGAAATCAAGATCTTCGATACGATCGTTTAATTTTGCTGCGTAGTAGTAACGTAAACATTCCGGATCAATGTGATTTAAATAGGTGCTGGCTTGGATAAATGTACCGCGTGATTTTGACATTTTGGCGCCATCTACGGTGACATAACCGTGAGCAAACACATTGGTTGGTTTGCGGTATTCGCTCCCTTCTAACATCGCCGGCCAGAATAGGCTATGGAAATACACGATATCTTTACCGATAAAGTGATAAAGTTCTGCATCGCTGTTTTCTCCCCAGAATTCATTAAAATCAATGCCTTCACGATCGCAGAGATTTTTGAAAGAAGCCATGTAGCCGATTGGCGCATCTAACCAAACATAGAAGAATTTATCTTTTGCACCTGGAATTTCAAAACCAAAATAAGGTGCATCACGAGAGATATCCCATTGTTGTAAGCCGCTTTCAAACCATTCTTGCATTTTATTTGCAATTTCTGGTTGAAGTGAGCCAGAGCGAGTCCATTCTTTTAACATGCCTTCAAAAGCGGGTAAGTCAAAGAAGAAGTGTTCAGACTCTTTAACAATTGGTGTTGCACCTGACACTGCAGAACGTGGATTAATTAAATCCATTGGGCTATAAGTGGAAGCACAAACTTCACAGTTATCGCCGTATTGATCTTCTGCTTTACATTTTGGGCAAGTCCCTTTGACGAAACGATCCGGTAAGAACATGTTCTTTTCAGGATCGAATAACTGAGAAATCACTTTTGTTTTAATGAAACCTTTGGCTTTTAATTTATTGTAAATGTCAGCGGTGATTTGTTTGTTTTCTTCACTGTGAGTAGAGTGATAGTTATCAAAACCGATATTAAAACCCTGCAAAATCACGCACGTGATCAGCTTTTGCTTTTGCGATTAGTTCTTCTGGTGTAATGCCTAATTTATCGGCATTAAGCATAATTGGTGTACCGTGTGCATCATCAGCACAAACAAAATGAATTTTATTGCCACGCATACGTTGGAAACGTACCCAAATATCCGCTTGAATATGTTCTAACATATGGCCTAAATGAATGGCGCCATTTGCATAAGGTAATGCACAAGTGACTAAAATTTTACGAGGTTGAGTTGTCATTATTTTTTTCTCTATTCTTTTTGCAAAAATTGCGAGTATGTTACCCGATTAGTGCGATTTTTTTCTAGTTTAGTTATACTTTGTAGCTTAACATTTGAGGTGTAAAAAGGGTAAAATATCCCCTGACAAATTTACTCTACTACCTACTACTATTAAAAGGAATATTATGGCAACTGCTTTTTTTCTGAAAATTTAACGGCAGAACAACAATCTCAGGTTCTGCAAGTTTTCCAACAATTTCCAACATCCAAGTTTGCAAAAGACTTAATCGCATTAAATACTTTGAAGAAAGTAGAAAAAAAGGCGGTGACGTATTACGCATTGAATTACAATTGCCTTTTGCATGGAACACTGGCGTGGAGCAAGTGAAACAACAGCTTTCTGATGCGTTATTAAAAAGCAACAGATAGCAAAGAAATCAAATGGGTGGTGAATTATCAAATCGCTACTTTAAAACGTGCGAATAATCAACCTGCTGTAAAAGGCGTGAAGAACATCATCGCGGTGACTTCGGGTAAAGGCGGGGTTAGAAATCTCTGTTTCGGTGAACCTTGCGCTTGCTTTACAAGCTCAAGGGTGCTCGTGTGGGGTATTTTAGATGCGGATATTTATGGTCCATCTGTTCCGCATATGTTAGGGTGCGCCCACATCAACGCCCAACTTCACCTGATAACCAACATATCACCCCGATTAAAGCACATGGTTTATCTGCAAACTCGATCGGTTTCTTAATGGATGAAGATAATGCAACCATTTGGCGTGGTCCAATGGCGAGTAGTGCATTAAGTCAGCTTTTGAATGAAACATTATGGGATAGCTTAGATTACTTAGTGATCGATATGCCACCAGGTACAGGGTGATATCCAATTAACGCTTTCACAACAAATCCCTGTAACGGGTGCGGTAGTGGTCACAACACCACAAGACATTGCGTTATTAGATGCGGTGAAAGGTGTATCGATGTTTGAACGTGTGTCAGTACCAGTGTTAGGTATTGTGGAAAAATATGTCTATGCATATTTGTAGCAATTGCGGACATCACTGAAGCGATTTTTCGGTACTGGTGGTGCAGAAAAAATGGCACAAAAAATACAATGTGAAAGTATTAGGGCCAGTTACCGTTGAATATCCAAGTTCGTCAAGATTTGGATGCAGGTAAACCAACTGTGGTTGCTGCACCAGACAGTGAAATTGCGAAATCTTTCTTAGATTTAGCAGAGAAAGTGTCAACTGAGCTTTACTGGCAAGGTTCTGTGATTCCAAGCGAGATTTTATTCCGCGAAGTGAAATAATCACAAAAACATCATAAAAATTAACCGCACTTTAGGGTCATCCAAAGTGCGGTTATTTTATCTAAATTTGCTTATTTTTAAATGATCCGCATCATTCATTTTCTCAACGCGAAAAACCGTTCTCATCGTCATAATGTACAACACTAATTGAGGTATTAATGAGCGATACCGATTTATCTTCATCACGGTGATTTTGCCAAGTTGCGCCGTTTAACAAGGCAAGCAATAAACGCAAGGTATGGCCATGCGACACAATGAGAATATTACCTTGATCGTGGATCTTAATAATATCCTGTAATGCTTTCATGGCACGTTCGCCCTAATTGTTCAAAATGTTTCTCCACCGTTTACTTGAGCTTTGTAATTGGCTGGGATCTTTAATGAGTTGTTTAAATTCAGGGTGTTCTCTTAACGTATCGACAACTAGGCCTTCCCAAGAACCAAAATATTGCTCGTTTAATCCTTTATGATGGAAAAGGGGAATATCACGTTCACCAATAATATGAGAGGCGGTCGCGATAGTACGTTTTAATACGCTGGAATAAGCAGCAATGAAAGGAATATGATTAAGTGCCACACCTGTTTTTCGCACCATTAACGCCTTCTTCAGTCAAAGGGGAATCGCCATGACCTTGCATTAAACCTTCCGTATTCCAAACGGTTTTACCGTGGCGAATGAAATAAAAAGTCAGTTGTTTTTTCATTTTTCATGTCCATAAAAAAGATTAAGGAAGCCGAAACTTCCTTAATCATGATTTTAACGAGAGTAATAACCTGCCATTGAACTATATACGGCATTTTCTGCCTGAATGATGTTGTATTTTGCATTCAAGATAGAAAGTTGAGAGCTTTTCTCTGTATTTGCCGCGGCGAGCCATTCACGTAATTCAGATACGCCCGCATTGTAACGATCATGATAGTATTTGGTGATACGTTGGTTATAGCTGTGTGTTTTTGCAAGTTAGCAAAAGCACTTTGTGCTTGTGTGTAGAGCGAAGTAGTTGGTATCTACATCATTCAAGGCTTTAGTGATGCTTTTGCTCATAGTTTAAACGTGCGGTTTCATAATCTGCTTCAGAGATTTTCACGTTCCATTTTACCGTATTCCAGTTGAGGAATGGTAGGCTAATGCCGATTAAACCTGTACCAACTGGATTGTGCAATGCATTACCGACTTTGGTGCCACTTGATGTTAAGCTACCGCCTAAAGTGACTTCAGGGAACCAACCTTTTTCAGTTGCTTTTGCATTTTTGAATGCACTGCTTAAGCGATATTGATAGCCTTTCACATCAGGACGATTCGCAATCACAGAAACGGGCACATTTAAATTTACGCCCACATTTTTTTACATTAAGAATGTGTGGGAAGTTGATATTTAATACTTCTTCTGGTTTTAAGTTCAGTAAGTTACGTAAAGTTTGTTCTGCTGTTTTACGTTGTGTTTGATAGTTGATCAAGTTGTTACGTGCGTTCAATACCGCTTGTTGTGCTTGATCTACACTTGCGCTGTCCGCAACACCTTGTGATAAACGACGTTGCATAATGCTGCTAATGTCGTTGTAGTATTTAATGCTTTCTTCGTGGTGCTGATCGCATCATTCAAGTAGGCAATTTGATAATAGGTTGTCACAACAGAGTTGATGAGTGAAAGTTTCGTTGCTTCTAAATCTTCAGCCGTTGCTTTGTGTGACCATTCTGCGGCATCAGCGGTATCCGCTAAACGTTGCCATAAATCTAATGTATAACTCACATTTAATGCACCTTTATGACTGATGGTTGAGTTGCCACCAGTTTTTAAGATTTTTACCCGCAGAAGATTGAGTTGAACCGCTAAATGCCGGAATTAAATTTCGCGCCTGCAAGGTTTGCATTATATAAAGCACGGTTTACGGCAACAGACGCTTTAGCTAAATCTTTGTTGTTAACTAATGCTTGTTCTACCACACGATTTAATTGTGAATCATTGTAAAGCGCCCACCAGTTTTCTTTTACATTAAATTGTTTGGTGATTTCCGCATAATTTTGGTAATCCTGCTGGCTCGCTTTATAAGAATCGCCGATGTTAGCACAACCTGCAAGAGCAGTTGCCATCGCGATTGCTAAGGTTAATTTTTTCATTTTTAACATGGATTTTTCCTTTCCTTTTCAATTAAAGTGCGGTCAAAAATGAGTGAGAATTTTAACCGCTCTTTTGAGTTTTACAAAATTTCTTTATTCTCTCGCAAGGGCTGTAATTGGATCTAATTGTGCTGCACGTTTTGCCGGCATATAACCGAAGATCACACCAATCAGGGTAGAGAAGACCACTGCGGCAACAATTGAGCCGGTTGAGAATGCCATCGTAAAGTCAGTCATAAATACGTTAAAGAGCAGACCGATTAAACCCGAAAAGCAGAATGCCCCGTCACGCCGCCAATTAAACAAATCAACACAGCTTCAATCAAAAATTGTTGCAGAATATTAAATTGTCTCGCGCCAATAGCCATGCGCACACCAATTTCTTTAGTTCGCTCTGTTACGGAAACCAACATAATATTCATCACCCCTATCCGCAACGATTAATGAAACAAAGGCGATAGAGGAAATGAGTAATTTCATCGTGCCAGTCAGTACTTTCAATAGTTTGTTTAATGGTATCGCTATTCATGATGAAGAAATCTTTTTTACCATGACGCATGGTGAGCAATTCAGTAATCCCTTTTTCAGCGACAGTAGTATTCACCGAATCATCCACTTTTACCGTAATCGAGCCAATTTTTGCTGCCCGAAATACGATTCATCACGGTGGTATAAGGGGCATAGAGATTGAGTGAACTCACTTGCCCGCCCATTTGTTTATCAGATACCACGCCAATAATGCGTAATGGACGTTTATTAAACATCACAATTTTTGCTGATAGGGATTTTCATCCGGAAAAATCGACTTTTTCGCACTTTCATCGATTAAGGCTACTTGATTGTTATCAGCAACATCTTGAGCAGAAAATAAATTACCAGATTTTAGTTTTAAACCATCTACATCAAAATATTGTTCGCCTACACCTTTTAAACTGGTCGAGGAGAAAGTCTGGTTGCCATAAATTAATGTGCCACTTGATGAGCTATTTGGCGTGACACTTTGTACATAGCTTTGTTGGTTTAAGGCAGTGGCATCATTAATCGTCAGATTTTGCATTTGTTCAGCACGACGATCACCAAAGCCTGTACCATTAAAAGATCGTCATGGTACTCGTCATCCCAATTCCTCGAATATTTTCCAAGATTTTTGCTGTGAACCATTTCCCAATGCCACGACGGAAACCACAGACGTAATCCCGATAATAATCCCTGAGCATGGTTAAAAGAGAACGCATTTTGTGGGCAATAATCGCACTCACAGACATACGAAAGGCTTCAACAAATTGATCTTTGCTAAACCCAAAAGTGCGGTTTAGATTTGGTTGGATTTTTCGACCGCACTTTTTACCGCTTCTTTTTGCGTATCGCCAATGATTTCGCCGTCTTTAATTTCAATCACGCGATTCGCACTGGCGGCAATTTCTCGGTCGTGGGTTACCATAATAATAGTGTGGCCTTCTGCGTGTAATTGACGCAGAATTTCCATCACATTTTGACCGCTTTGTGAATCCAATGCACCAGTGGGTTCATCGGCTAAAATAATTTCACCGCCATTCATCAACGCACGCGCAATACTCACACGTTGTTGCTGACCACCAGAAAGCTGGCTTGGTTTATTTTGCCATTTATCGCCTAAACCTAATTTTTCTAAAAGTTGTTTCGCACGAGAAAGACGTTTTTCTTGCGACATCCCCGCATAAATTGCAGGCAAGGCGACGTTTTCTGCTGCGGTCAAGCTCGACAATAAGTTATAGCGTTGGAAAATAAAGCCGAATTTTTGGCTACGTAAATCTGAAAGTTGATCTTTGCTTAATTCAATGGTTTCTTTGCCATTGATTTTGTAAGAACCACTGGTTGCCGTGTCCAAGCATCCGATGATATTCATCAAAGGTCGATTTACCGGAACCCGATTGCCCAATAATCGCGACAAAATCGCCTTTTTCAATATTTCAAAGAGACATTCTTTAAAATATGAACACGATTTTCGCCTTCACCGAAGTAACGGTTGAGATCCTTAATTTCAATAATATTCATTAATTTTCTACCGCACTTTTAGAACATTCTTGGACCACGAGGCATAGAGCCAACTTGTTCACCATTCGCAACTTGCGACAATGACTTTTTCACCTTCGTTTAAACCCGACTTTGATTTCAGTTTTGAAATCATTTTGAACACTCATTTCAACTTCGCGAGGTTCAGGTTGATTTTTGTCATTCAATACATTTACAAAGCTTTTGCCATCACGTTTTTGAATAGCCATATTAGAAACCAATAACACATCTTTCGCGTTGGCAATTTTGATGTTGTTTTCTGTCGTCATCCCGATGCGTAAGTACGATCAGGTTATCGATCAAAACATTGGCGTAATAGTAGATCGCACTGGTCGTTGAGCTGCCACTTGAACTCGTCGAAGATGAGGTTGAAGAACTATCACTTGTCGTGGTATTGGCTGGATCAACAGAATCAATAACAGAGTGATACAGGGTTTGGCTATCCGATAAAATAGTAAAACTCACTTCTTGACCTGCTTTCACTTTGGTGATGTCGCCTTCTGAAATTTCAGGTTTAATTTCATTTGGCTTAAATCAGCAATGGTTACAATTGTTGGCGTCGTTTGGTTGGCATTAACGGTTTGACCTTCTCGAAACAGGCACAGAAATAACGGTACCGTCCATTGGAGCAGTGATTTTGGTGTAACCCACATTGGTTTCTGCGGTATTCACTTCAATTTCAGCTTGTTTGATATTGGCTTCAATGGCTTCCATTTCCGCTTTTGCATTATCAAGGGTGCTTTTTGCGGTATTCACACTATCCAAAGATGTCGCTTTTTGCGTATAAAGTTTTGATAAGCGGTTATAGCTGAAAGGGCAACATCATAAGCGGTTTTCTTCGCTTTTAATTGTGCTTGATAGCTCACCAATGCCGCCTTTTTGGTATTTAAGGTATTAATTTGGGTTGTGGAATCAATATCAGCGATCATTTCGCCTTTTTTGATTTCTTGCCCTAATTTGACATAGAGTTTAGTGATTTTACCCGAAGCTTGGGCGCCGACATCGACTTCATTCACGCTTTCAACTGAACCAGACGCGACAACCGTTTTTTCCACATTGCCACGAGTAACCGATTCAGTCAGATAGGTCGTTTCTTGTTTGCTATTGCTAGAGAAAAAATAATAAGCTGCGCCAGCAGCGACGAGTAATCGAGTAAAATAAAAAGCGTTTTTTTCATAAAGACTTTGTCATCCTAAATAAAAATGAACGTTTGTTCAGTGGAAGTGTATTCTAAAGGTAAACTTTTCAGTTTGCACGAAAAATCTTCAAATTAGACCTAAAAATCCTAAAAATTCAGTATTAATTTAATGAAAGTGCGGTTAGTTTTGGGATCAAATTCACAACGCCAGACTTTTTCGTATAGAATGGGGAAATTATTTTCAATTTATTGAGAAATTTATGAGCAATACAGAACACACTCTAGAAAATGCGGAAAAATACCCGCACACACAATTTTCATTACTCAAATTATTGATGAAGATTTAGCTTCGGGTAAACACAAAAGTGTTCATACTCGTTTCCCGCCTGAGCCAAACGGCTATTTGCATATCGGTCACGCAAAATCGATTTGTTTAAACTTCGGCTTAGCAAAAGAGTATAACGGTTTATGTAACCTACGTTTTGACGATACCAACCCGGTGAAAGAAGACGTGGAATATGGGGATTCCATTAAAGCCGATGTGGAATGGTTGAGGCTTTTAAATGGGAAGGCGAACCGCGTTATGCATCTGATTACTTCGATGCACTTTATGGCTATGCGATTGAGTTAATCGAAAAAGGTTTAGCCTATGTGGATGAACTTTCTCCAGATGAAATGCGTGAATATCGTGGTACATTAACTGAGCCAGGTAAAAACAGCCCATATCGTGATCGTAGTGTCGAAGAAAACCTCGCATTGTTTGAAAGAATGAAAAAACGGTGAGTTTGCGGAAGGTACATTAAGTCTTCGTGCGAAAAATCGACATGGCATCGCCATTTATGGTCATGCGCGATCCTGTGCTTTATCGTATTAAATTTGCCAGCCATCACCAAACTGGTGACAAATGGTGCATTTACCCAATGTACGATTTCACTCACTGTATCTCTGATGCGATTGAGCGTATTACACACTCTATGTACATTAGAATTCCAAGACAACCGTCGTTTATATGACTGGGTGTTGGAAAAATATTAGTATTGAACGTCCATTACCGCATCAATATGAATTTTCACGTTTTGAATTTAGAAGGCACGTTAACATCTAAACGTAAATTATTAAAATTAGTGAATGAAGGTATTGTGGATGGTTGGAACGATCCGCGTATGCCAACAATTTCAGGTTTACGTCGTCGCGGTTATACACCAGCTTCATTACGTGAATTCTGCCGTCGTATCGGTGTGACTAAACAAGATAACGTCGTAGAGTATTCTGCACTTGAAGCTTGTATTCGTGAAGATTTAAACGAAAAACGCACCACGTGCAATGGCGGTGATTGATCCTGTTCGCGTAGTGATTGAAAACTTTGAAGGTGAAGAAACTTTAACTGCTCCAAATCACCCAAATCGCCCTGAATTAGGTGAGCGTCAATTACCGTTCACGAAAGAGCTTTATATTGATCGCGCAGACTTCCGTGAAGAAGCGAACAAACAATATAAACGTTTAGTATTAGGTAAAGAAGTGCGTTTGCGTAACGCTTATGTGATTAAAGCTGAACGTGTCGAAAAAGATGCAAATGGTGAAATCACCACGATCTTCTGTACTTACGATCCTGAAACTTTAGGTAAAAATCCAGCGGATGGTCGCAAAGTGAAAAGGGGTAATTCACTGGGTATCTGCAGTACATAATCACCCAGCAGAGTTCCGTTTATACGAGCGCCTTTTCACCGTACCAAACCCAGGTGCAGCAGAAGAAATCGAAAGCGTGTTAAATCCAACCTCTTTAGTGGTGAAACACGGTTTTGTAGAACAAAGCCTTGCAAATGCAGAACCAGAAAAAGGTTACCAATTTGAACGCGAAGGTTATTTCTGTGCGGATAACAAAGACAGCCGTCCAGAGCACTTAGTATTTAACTTAACCGTAAGCTTAAAAGAAGGCTTCTAATTCTAAACAACAAAGTGCGGTCAAAAATCACGTAAATTTTGACCGCACTTTTTTATTGGTTTCACTATGCAATTTGAATCTCATTTTTGGCAAAAAAAATCGCTCCTTGAAATGACGGAATCCGAATGGGAAGCCTTATGTGATAGCTGCGGAAAATGCTGTTATCGGAAAATACATTCAAGGGCGAGGTAAGCGAGAAAAACTCTATTACACACGCATTGCTTGCAATCTATTAGATGTGGAAACAGGAAAGTGTCGTAATTATCCTGAACGTTTTAAAATCGAAAGTGATTGTACGAAATTAACCAAAAAGAATTTGCCTGATTTTGGTTGGCTGCCTAATACCTGTGCGTATCGTTTATTGTATGAGGGGAAAGCTTTGCCCGAATGGCATCCATTAGTCAGTGGCGATCCTAGTTCTGTTAAAAAGCAGGTGTTTTAATTCAAGATGGCGTGCATGAAGAAGATGTCATTGATTGGTTTGAATTTGTCATTGAAACCGAATAATTCTGATTTAGGTGCTTTTTATTCTCTTCAAACTTCGTTTTTGATTTAGGTCACAATTTTGCGAGATTGGCAATTGTATTTCAACTGTGCTTACCTATAATACTTAATAAGTATTATGTAGATATATTATCAGGTGTATGCAAAATGACCTCATCCATTAAAACAATCCGCTGAAAAACTTGGCATTTCACTTTTCCCATTATGATATTGACGGGCATTTAATTTATGCATCGCCCAGTTCTATTGATTATTTTATCGAGCAGTTGCAATTTCCGCCGAATACTGGTCAAAATCAACTGTTCCAAGATGTAATTTTGTGCCTTTGAAAACGAACCGATTCAGTATGATTTAACCGCGTTTTCTTCTCCTCCTGATGCTTCTTTGCGTTATCAATTGCTCGACGAGCAAAACCAAATTCAGTTTGAAAAACAATTCCATATTCAACCGCACTTTTCGTTGCCTGCTTTGCCTTTTGGCTATTATCGTTTGGTAATTTTTATCGCCCAACAAACTTTCTCGGTTCAAATTTTGGTTTCACCAAGAACAGCGTATCAACCGCCTTTATTAGAACAACAAAAAGCCTGGGGTGTGAATGTTCAGCTTTATAGCCTACGTTCAAAACATAACTGGGGTATTGGTGACTTTTTCAGATTTAGCGTATTTGATTGAGAAAAAGTGCTGAGCATGGTGCGGATTTTGTCGGAATTAATCCCGTTACATTTACTTTATCCATCTCGTACCAGAATGGGTGAGTCCTTATAGCTCTTCCTCTCGTCGTTGGTTGAACTTTATTTATCTTGATGTAACGGCATTGCCTGAATTTAAATTGGCAAAATCAGTGCAAAATTGGGTTAACTCTGCGGATATCGCTAACTAATTCAATCTTTGCGCGATCAAGATACGGTCAATTACAGTGCGGTAACTGAATTAAAACTAACCGCACTTGAGCAACTCTTTGCCTTTAGTCAACGCAGTAAATCTGCCGCAATTATCAAACGTCGTGAAGCGTTTGCAGCTTATCAAAAAGAGCAAGGGGAGGCATTGGTTTTACAAGGCTTATTTAATGTTTTAGACAAAATTGAACATGCTGATCAACAAGCTGAAAGAAAAACACTATCGGTTGGTTGGGTTGGCGTGAAGAATGGCAACATCTCACTGCTGCAAAACGCAAAGCATTAATTAAACAATATAAATCGGAAATTGACTTTTTCGCTTGGTTGCAATGGCTAACCGAACAACAATTGAATGACTTAAACATCTTTGCCAAAAAGTAGGCATGCGTTTAGGCATCTATGGTGATTTAGCGGTAAATAGCTCACGCGGTAGTGTGGATGTATGGTCGCAACCTGAGCTTTATTGCGTGAAAGCCTCGGTAGGTGCACCACCAGATCCGCTTGGTCCAGTCGGTCAAAACTGGGAATTTACCACCTTACAATCCAAGCCAATTAAAAAGCCACAGGCTTTTGCTGCAGTGATTACGATGCTTCGTGCGAATATGCAGCATTTCGGTATTTTGCGTATCGATCACGTAATGGGCTTATTCCGTTTATGGTTAATTCCAGAAGGCAAAACAGCGGCGGATGGTGTTTATGTGCATTATCCGTTTGATGAGTTGATGGCAATTCTAGCCATTGAAAGCCAACGTAATCAATGCCTAATCATTGGTGAAGATTTAGGTACAGTGCCAGACGAAGTGCGGTGGAAATTAAACGAGTTTCGTATTTTCTCGTATTTTGTGTTGTATTTTGCTCAACGCAATCGCCAATATCCACATGCGAATGAATTCCACGCAATGCTTATGCGACGATTGGTACACATGATGTGCCTTCCTTGCAAAGTTTCTAGCATTGCCGTGATTTAGCATTGTTTGATGAACTCAATATTTTTAAAAGGCGATGTACTAAAAGAAAAATATGATCAGCGGGTCATTGATAAACAAGCCATGATTGATAGTTTACATCGTGACGGCTATTTACCACCAGATTATCACGGTGACGCTTTAAGTATGGCGATGCACGATAATCTTAACCGCCAAATTCATCGCTATTTGGCCAACAGTCAAAGTGCTTTTAATTGGTGTTCAATTAGAGAAACTTAATCGGACAAGAAATTTCATTCAATCTGCCAGGGGACTTCAACAGAATATCCAAACTGGCAGAAGAAACTCGGACAATCCTTAGAGCTGATTTTTAATGACGAAAAACTTGAAAAACATTTTTGCTCAAATTAATCAAGCTCGCAAAGCATAAAGGAGTATGTAATGACGAAATTAGTCGCCCAATCAGTAATCAATTCATTTTTTGATGGCAAACAGGCAGATCCTTTTGCAGTATTAGGCATGCATGAAACCCGCAATGGTATTGAGATCCGCGCTTTATTACCTGATGCAGATAAAGTGGAAGTGATTGATAAAGAAACTCAATCCATGGTGGTTGCTTTAGAAAGAGTGGATGAGCGTGGCTTTTTCTCCGCTATTGTGCAAATGTGAACCACTTTTTTTGCTTATCAATTTAAAGTGTATTGGGGATCGGATGTGCATCTTATTGAAGATCCTTACCGTTTCCATCCGATGATTAATGATTTAGACCAATGGCTGTTGGCTGAAGGTTCGTTATTACGTCCGTATGAAGTATTAGGTGCACACTTTACCGAATGTGATGGTGTGCCAGGCGTAAATTTCCGTGTATGGGCTCCGAATGCTAAACGCGTTTCTTTGGTCGGGGATTTCAACTATTGGGATGGTCGTCGTCATCCAATGCGTTTCCATCCAGCAAGTGGTGTGTGGGAATTATTCTTACCAAAAGCTAGCCTTGGTCAACGCTATAAATTTGAATTAATTGATTGCTATGGCAACCTTCGTTTAAAAAGCCGACCCTTATGCATTTAGCTCTGAATTACGTCCGGATACCGCATCAGAAATCAGCATGTTGCCTGATGTAGTAGAAATGACAGAGGAACGTCGTAAGGCGAACCAACGTAACCAACCAATTTCCATTTACGAAGTACATTTGGGATCATGGCGCCGTAATTTAGAAAATAATTTCTGGCTTGATTACGACCAAATTGCCGATGAGCTTATCCCTTATGTAAAACATATGGGCTTTACCCATATTGAGTTTTTACCAATTTCCGAATTCCCATTTGATGGTTCTTGGGGCTATCAACCAATCGGTTTGTATTCTCCAACTAGCCGTTTTGGTACACCAGAAGGCTTTAAACGCTTAGTCGAAAAAGCACACAAAGCCGGTATTAATGTGATTTTAGACTGGGTACCAGGACATTTCCCAAGTGACACTCATGGTTTAGTGGCCTTTGATGGTACTGCCTTATATGAGCATGCTGACCCTCGTGAAGGCTATCACCAAGACTGGAATACCTTAGATTTATAACTATGGTCGTAATGAAGTGAAAAACTTCTTATCCAGTAATGCATTGTATTGGTTAGAACGCTTTGGTGTGGACGGTATTCGTGTGGATGCGGTAGCGTCAATGATTTATCGCGATTACAGCCGAGCTGAAGGGGAATGGATCCCGAATCAATATGGTGGTCGTGAAAACTTAGAAGCCATTGAGTTCTTAAAACATACCAACTGGAAAATCCATTCTGAAATGACAGGTGCTATTTCCATTGCGGAAGAATCCACTTCTTTCGGTGGCGTAACCCATCCGACAGAAAATGGGGGTCTTGGATTTAATTTCAAATGGAACATGGGCTGGATGAATGACACCCTAAGTTATATGCAACTCGATCCAGTTTATCGTCGTTATCATCATGACAAAATGACCTTCGGGATGATTTATCAATACAGTGAAAACTTTGTATTGCCACTTTCTCACGATGAGGTGGTACACGGCAAATGTTCGTTACTCGGTAAAATGCCGGGCGATACATGGCAAAAATTCGCTAACTTGCGTGCTTACTACGGTTATATGTGGGGCTATCCAGGCAAGAAATTATTATTCATGGGCAATGAATTTGCTCAAGGTCGTGAATGGAATTATGAAGAAAGTTTGGATTGGTTCTTGCTTGACGAAAACCATGGTGGTCCCTATGGCATAAAGGCGTATTGCAATTAGTTAAAAGATTTGAACGGCGTTTATCAAAACAATGCACCGCTCTTTGAATTAGACGGTGAACCTGAAGGCTTTGATTGGTTAGTGGTAGATGATGCGGAAAATTCAGTCTTTGCTTTTGAACGTAAAAAGCAGTAATGGCGAACGCATTATTGTGATCAGTAACTTTCACACCCAGTGCCACGCGAAGGCTATCGCATTGAGTGTAATGCTGCGGGTGAATACGAAGAAATTTTGAAATACTGACTCAATGTATTATCAAGGTTCAAATGTAGGTAATTTTCGGCTTGGTGAAAGCGAAGGATCGCAAGTCACGGACGTGATAATTCGATTAACGTGACCATTCCGCCACTCGCAACGATCTATTTAAAATATAAAGCATAACAATAGCGAAGAACACGATGTTTAGTATTTATAACAATGGCAAACCTTCCCCAATGGGATATTCGCAAACGCTGGAAAACGGACTAAAAATTTCGAATTTTGCACTGTTTTCTAGTGCGGCGGATGCTATTGAACTTTGCTTGTTCCGTGATGGCAAAGAAAGCCGTTTTGCCATGAGCAGAACCGATGATATTTGGCATGTGGCAATTGAAGGCGTTGAGTTAAATGATGAGTATGCGTTCAGAATCACAGGCAAAAATGACCGCACTTTAGCTAATCCGCAAAAGTTAATGCTTGATCCTATGCCAAAGCGGTCACTCATAAACCAGATTTAAGTTCACCAGAAGCCCGTTCAATTTTTCTTGTTAAATGATGAACGAGATAATGCAACAGTTGCACCTAAAGGTCGCATTGTGGATGAAGATTTTGATTGGTCAGGGGATTGTAAACCGTCTATTCCTTGGGCTCAAACCATTGTGTATGAATTAAATGTTAAAGGATTTAGCCAATTAAATTCCCGCATTCCAGAAAATATCCGGGGCACTTATGCGGCTTTAGCACATACTGAAAATATTGCGTATTTTAAATCATTGGGTATTACCAGCCTTGAATTGCTTCCAGTGAATTTCTTCATTGATGAACCACATTTGCAAGAAAAAGGATTACGTAATTATTGGGGCTACAATCCACTAGCCATGTTTGCCTTAGAACCAAGTTATGCGGCGGATCAAAAACAGCCTTTGAATGAGTTTAAGAGCATGGTAAAAGTCTTGCATCAAGCGGGCATTGAAGTGATTTTAGATGTCGTATTTAACCATACGGCTGAATCGGAAAAACATTTCCGACATTTTGTCAGCGCGGTATTGATGATAAAACCTATTACTGGCAAAACGAGCATGGTGACTACATCAACTGGACAGGCTGCGGCAACATGCTCAATCTTGCCAATGATGTTACTCGAAAATGGGTATTAGATTGCTTGCGTTATTGGGTAGACAGAATGCCATGTAGATGGTTTCCGTTTTGATTTAGCCACCGTGCTTGGTCGTGAAACACCTGATTTCAATCCAAATGCACAATTGTTTGCGGAAATGGAACAGGATGACGTTCTACAACAAATTAAATTAATTGCTGAACCTTGGGATATTGGTCATTACGGCTATCAAGTCAGGGTATTTCCCCGCTTATTTCTCTCAATGGAATGATCGTTTCCGTGATGATATGTGTCGTTTTTGGTTATGGCAAAGTGGTGAAGTGGGCGCTTTTGCAGAGCGTTTTGCGGGGCTCTAGCGATATCTTTAATCGCGAAGGTCGATTACCGCATGCCAGCTTGAATTTCATTACAGCCCATGATGGTTTTACGTTGCGAGATTTAGTGAGCTATAACCATAAACACAATGAAGCTAACGGTGAAGAGAACCGTGACGGACGGAATGAAAATTATAGTTACAATCATGGAATTGAAGGTTCTCAACTCGATTTAGCAGATGAATGGCAAAGTGCGGTCGAAAATAACCGTGTTTTATCAGAAAAAGGCTTTATTAGGCTCTTTATTACTGGCAAATGGTGTACCCATGCTGCTTGCCGGAGATGAGTTCGGCAACAGTCAATATGGCAATAACAATGCCTATTGCCAAGATAACGAAATACGTGGTTAAAAGTGGGATGATTTTAACCAAACCTTATTTGACTTTCACCAAGCAAACCATTGCATTACGAAAAATTCAAAGTTTGCAGCAGGAGGCTTGGTGGTCGGATGAAAATGTCGCGTGGTTGAATTGTGGTGAAAACCCGATGACCCTAGACGATTGGCATAATCGGGAAAGCAAAAGCCCCTACAAGTGATGCTGGATGGTCAAACTACCTTTTCTTAATTAATGCAAAAACTGAAACCGCAATCTTTTTATTTACCAAATGGAAGATGGAAAAAGATTGCAGAAATTGGAAACAGAGTGATTCAACAATGTGATGTGAGTGGTGTGGCATTTGAAGTGTTGGAACATATGGAGGATTAAAACTATGGAGTTTGTTATGAAAAAGTGATCTTAATAAATATGAATTGGTTAAAGATACTTTAGTGCTTATTTTAGCCGGTGGTCGAGGTTCTCGCTTTACATGAATTAACAGACAAACGTGCTAAACCTGCGTTATATTTTCGGCGGTAATCGTCGCATTATTGATTTTGCGCTTTCCAACTGTATTAACTCAGTCTTAATCGCATCGGTGTCGTGACTCAGTATGCCGCTCACTCTTTATTACGCCATTTACAAAACAGGTTGGTCATTCTTACCACAAGAGCGTGGTGAATTCGTTGATATGTTACCAGCTCGCCAACAAATTGATGACTCTACTTGGTACCGTGGTACAGCGGATGCGGTGTATCAAAATATGGCGATTATCCGTAATCACTATCGTCCAAAATACATTTTGATTCTTGCGGGCGACCATATTTATAAACAAGATTACAGTGTCATGTTGATGGATCATGTGAGAAGTGGAGCAAAATGTACAGTAGGCTGTATTGAGGTACCACGTTCTGAAGCCAGTGAATTTGGTGTCATGGCAGTAAACGAAAACCTTAAAGTGAAAGCCTTCGTTGAAAAACCAAAAGATCCACCTGCCATGGTGGGTAAAACCAGATCATTTCATTAAGCTTCCATGGGGATTTATGTCTTTGATGCAGAATATCTCTATAAAATGCTTGATAGAGAAGTAAACACACCTTGCACATCTCATGACTTTGGTAAAGATGTCTTGCCAAAATGCTTGGAAGAAGGCGTGCTTTATGCGCATCCATTCAGCCGTTCTTGTATGGGCCGAAACACTGAAGGTGAAATTTACTGGCGTGATGTGGGTACACTCGATAGCTTTCTGGCAAGCGAATATCGATTTAGTTTCAGAGCATCCACAATTAGATATTTATGATCAAAGCTGGCCAATTCGTGGTAATCCAGTACAGGCTTATCCGTCTAAATTCTTCTATAAAAAAGCGAATGTAAAACCGGTAGATAACTCTCTTATCGGTGGTGGTTGTGTGATTACCGATGCATCAATCAGTAACTCAGTGTTGTTTGACAGAATTAAAATCAATGAAGGATCTTCTGTTGATCACTGTGTCGTGTTACCGCAAGTACAAATTGGTAAAAACTGTATATTGAAAGATTGTATTATTGATCGCCATTGTATTATTCCAGATGGTATGGAAATCGGTGTGGATAAAGCCCTGACAGTAAACGTTTCATGTAAGTTCTACCGGTAAAGTTGTACTTGTTACGTCAACGATGTTGAAAAAATTGCAGGGTGAAGAAGTCGACTAACGAAGAACATTTGGATTAAAGTGCGGTCAATTTTGACAGTATTTTAAGTGAACTAAAAAGATTGTGCTGTTATTCATGACAGCACAATTTTAAGTATAAAAGGAAAATTATGAGAGTTTTACATGTTTGCTCGGAGTTGTATCCCTTATTAAAAACCGGCGGACTTGCCGATGTTTTAGGGGCATTACCTTTTGCTCAAAAAGAAATTGGTATTGATACACGTATTTTATTGCCAGCTTATCCAAAAATTTCAGCGGGCATTGAGAAATACACATGTCGTGACAGAATTTGATAATTTTGCAGGCCATGTTGTGTTACGTTATGGCGAATACAATGGCGTAGGAATTTATCTGATTGATGCACCACATCTCTATTGGCGAGAAGGGAATCCTTATCACGATACCGATTACAACGATTATGCCGATAACTATAAGCGTTTTGCGTTATTAGGTTGGGTGGGGGCAGAGCTTGCGACAGGCTTAGATAGTTGGTGGCGAGCTGAAGTGAGTGCATGCGCACGATTGGCACGCAGGTCTTAGCGCCGCTTATCTCTTCAATAAAGGTCGTCCAGCAAAATCGGTATTTTACGATTCATAATCTTGCTTATCAAGGGACAATTCGCTACATCGTCATCTATATGAAATTGGCTTACCGGAAGGCATGTTCCATGTTGATGGTCTAGAGTTATTTGGTCAAATTTCGTATTTGAAAAGCAGGGTCTCTATTATTCCGATATGGTAACAGCTGTTAGTCCCAACTTACGCAAAAGAAATTACCATCACCTGATTTTGCGTATGGCTTGCAAGGATTGTTAACTGACTTACGTGAAGCAGGTAAGTTGACTAGGGTATTTTAAATGGGGTGGATCAAGAAATTTGGCACCCAAGCTGTGATCCTATATTAAGCATCACTATAAATTAAAATCCATCGCAGGTAAGAAGAAAAATAAAGCCGATTTACAAGCTTATTTCAATCTACCGCAACAGCCAGATGCTCCAGTATTTGTGATGGTAACGCGCTTAACAGAACAAAAAGGCGTGGATTTATTGATTGCGACAGCTGATGAAATTGTGAAAACAAGGTGGTCAATTAGCGATTCTCGGTTCTGGTGCTAAACATTTGGAAGAGGAATTTGCCAATTAGCACAACGTTACCCAGAAAATATTGCAGTAAAAATTGGCTATGACGAAGCGCTTTCACATTTAATGGTTGCGGGTGGTGATGTCATTTTAGTACCAAGCCGTTTTGAACCTTGTGGATTAACTCAATTATATGGCTTGCAATATGGCACATTGCCGCTTGTTCGTGCAACTGGAGGATTAGCAGATACTGTCACGAACAGTACAAGTGAAACCATTAAAGAGCGTACCGCAACAGGCTTTTGTATTCAAAAAGCCGAAGCAGATGATTTACGAAACGCTATCCAACATGCTTTTTGCATTATGGCAAAAACAACGTGTTTGGGCGATGGTTCGTAATAACGCCATGGCTCAGGACTTTAGTTGGAAAAATGCCGCCGCTCAATATGAGCAGCTTTATTTAAGCATTTTAAACCAATAATTCAATGGATTGACTCTCCCTTCAAAAATAATCGCCTTTGAAGGGGGATTTTTGTTGTTTTTTTCTAAAAAAGCTTAAAATTTGCGCGGTTTTTATTGAGGTTTTACATTTCTATGATCATGGACAATTTTGATTCGCCATTTCTCTATAATCGACCTAGTCGTTGATGTTGAAGGCGTAAAAAAAGCAATTGTTTATAAATTAATTTTCTTAATCGGTCGTTCACCAAAAGAGGCGAGTCAACGTGACTGGTTAAATGCGACACTTCATGCAGTGCGTGATTTAGTGACTGAAGGCTGGATTACCACTGCTCGTCAATCTCGTGCAGAAGAAACTCGTCGTGTTTATTATCTTTCTATGGAATTCTTAATCGGCCGTACACTTTCTAATGCGATGATCGCTGAAGGTATTTATGACGTGGCACAAAAAGCCTTGGCTGAATTAAATGTTGATTTGGAAGAGATTATTGAAAAAGAAGTGGATCCAGGCTTAGGTAATGGTGGTTTAGGCCGTCTTGCTGCTTGTTTTATGGACTCACTTGCAACATTAGCGATTCCAGCAATGGGTTACGGTATTCGTTATGAATACGGTATGTTCCGTCAAAAAATTGAAAATGGTCAACAAGTTGAGCGCCCTGATGATTGGTTAGAAAAAGGGGCACCTTGGGAATTTATGCGTCCATCAAAACGTTTCAGTATTGATTTTGGTGGTCATATTTATTTTGAAGGCAAAAAATGTATTTGGAATCCGGCTGAAAAAGTGACCGCACTTGCATACGACCAAATGATTCCTGGCTATAAAAATGATTCAGCATCAACGTTGCGTTTATGGTCTGCTCATGGTGGTGAGGTGTTTGATTTAGCCGAGTTTAACCGTGGTGATCACTTAGCAGCGGTAGCAACCCGTTCAGCTAACCAAAACCTTTCTCGTGTCCTTTATCCAGATGATTCTACCTGGAATGGTCGTGAGTTACGTTTACGTCAAGAGTACTTCTTAGTATCAGCTTCTTTACAAGATATTCTTCGTCGTCATTTCAGAACACATGGCACGTTAGATAACTTAGCAGATAAAGTAGCGATCCACTTGAATGATACTCACCCAACATTAGCGATTCCTGAGTTAATGCGCATCTTAATCGATTTACATGGTTACTCATGGCAAAACGCTTGGGATGTGACTCGTCGTATCTTCTCTTATACTTGCCATACTTTAATGTCAGAAGCATTAGAAACCTGGCCAGTAGAAATGATGGCGAAAATCTTACCTCGTCACTTACAGATGATTTTTGAAATCAATGATCATTTCCTTGAGTATGTGAAAACTTATGTCACAACCGATATGGAATTTATCCGTCGTGTATCACTTATCGAGGAAGGACATCAACGTAAAGTTCGCATGGGCTGGTTGTCTGTTGTGGGTTCGCATAAAGTAAACGGTGTAGCAGCAATTCACTCAGATCTCATGGTTTCTTCAACCTTTGCTGATTTTGCGCGTATCTATCCAGAACGTTTCACCAATGTGACAAACGGTATTACACCACGTCGTTGGCTTGCAGTAGCGAACCCGAAAATTAGCGGCTTTATTTGATCAATACATTGGTTCTGAATGGCGTTGCGATTTAAGCCAAATTGAAAAACTTAAAAGCGTTTGCAGATAAAGGTGAATTTAAGCGTGCTGTCGCAGATATCAAATACGATAACAAAGTGAAATTAGCACAATATGTGAAGAAAACACTTAACATCGATTTGAGATCCACATGCGTTATTTGACGTACAAGTAAAACGTATTCACGAATACAAACGTCAAATGCTTAATGTGTTACACATTATTGCTCGTTACAACGAAATGTTGGCGCACCCAGAAAAAGATTGGCAGCCACGCGTGTTTATTTTAGCGGGTAAAGCGGCTTCGGCTTACTATGCGGCAAAACAAACCATTCGTTTAATTAACGATGTCGCGAATGCCATCAATAACGATGAGCGCTTAAAAGGTCGTTTAAAAAGTTGTATTTATCCCGAACTACAGCGTAAGTCTTGCACAATTGATCATTCCTGCTGCAGATATTTCTGAGCAAATCTCTCTTGCAGGAACAGAAGCATCAGGTACCAGTAACATGAAATTTGCCTTAAATGGTGCGTTAACATTGGGTACACTTGATGGTGCGAACGTTGAGATTTTAGATAACGTTGGTAAGGATCATATCTTTATCTTTGGTAATACGGTTGAACAAGTTGAAGCATTACGTCGCGAAGGTTATCGTCCGTTTGATTATTATCAAAATGACGAGCAATTACGTGAAGTCATTGACCAAATCATTCGTGGTGATTTCTCACCGGAAGAACCGAACCGTTATCACTCTCTCATTCAAGGTTTACAATACCACGATTATTATCAATCCTTTGCTGATTTCCGCAGTTATGTGGAAGCGCAAAAAGCGGTAGATAAAAAATATCAAGATCGTGATGCATGGATAGCAAGTACCATTCAAAATATGGTGAACATGGGCTTCTTCTCATCAGACCGTACAATTCTTGAATATGCGAAAAATATCTGGAAAATTGAACCGTTAAAACTCGAGAAGTAAGTTCTTTTCCACTCATAGAAAACCCTGTCGGATTATTTCCACAGGGTTTCTTTTTATGCTAAAATCCACCGTCAAATTTATTGTTCATTCAGATTAGGAAAAAGTATGAAAGTTTTAGAAGGTGCGGTAGCTGCGCCAAATGCTAAAATCGCAGTGGTGATTGCTCGTTTTAACAGTTTTATTAATGAAAGTTTATTAGAAGGTGCGGTGGATGCATTAAAACGTATCGGCCAGGTGAAAGATGAGAATATTACAATCGTTCGTGCACCAGGTGCGTATGAACTTCCATTAGTAGCACGTCGTTTAGCTGAAAGCAAAAAATTTGATGCAATCGTCGCATTAGGTACTGTGATCCGTGGTGGTACAGCTCACTTTGAATATGTAGCGGGTGAAGCAAGCAGCGGTTTAGGTCAAGTAGCAATGCAAGCTGAAATCCCAGTGGCATTCGGTGTTTTAACGACTGAAAACATTGAACAAGCTATCGAGCGCGCAGGTACTAAAGCGGGTAATAAAGGTGCAGAAGCAGCGTTAACTGCACTTGAAATGGTGAACCTTTTACAACAAATTGATGCGGCATAATTCCAATGACAGAGAAAAAAGAACCTGTAAAAAAAGTATCGCCACGTCGTAGAGCGAGAGAATGTGCCGTTCAAGCATTATATTCTTGGGCGATTTCTGGTAACGCACCAGAACAAGTGGAACTCACGTTCGTTGTGGATCAAGATTTAAAAGGTGTGGATAAACCTTATTTTAGCCGCCTTTTCCGTCAAACCGTTGCGAATGTAGAAGCCGTTGATTTTTCAATGAGCCATTATTTAGATCGCGCGTTAGATGAATTAGATCCGATTGAAAAAGCGATTTTACGTTTAGCGGTTTATGAACTTCAATTCGAGCCAGATGTGCCGTATAAAGTGGCGATTAATGAGGCGATTGAAGTGGCGAAAGTGTTTGGTGCAGATGAAAGCCATAAATACATTAACGGTGTATTGGATAAAGTCGCTCCTGCATTAGGTCGCAAATAATTATTCAAATGTAGGGTAGACAAATGTCTGCCCTTTGTTTTTGGGTGCGCAGATAAAATGAGTACGGGTGAATTTGATCTTATAGGGCGATATTTCTCAATACAAAAAGGCAATCAACACTTTGTTGATTTTAGTATTGGGGATGATTGTGCGATCACTCATATTCCAGAAGGCTATCAGCTTGCGATTACCACCGATACAATGGTCGAGGGCACGCATTTTTTATCTTCCATTTCTCCCCAAGATTTAGCGTATAAAGCTATCGCGACAAATCTAAGTGATTTAGCAGCTATGGGTGCTAAACCCGCTTGGATTTCTCTTGCACTCACATTACCTGAAGTTGATGAAAACTGGCTAAGCCAATTTAGTCAAAGTTTGTTTGATACATTAAATCAATATGATGTGACGTTAATTGGTGGCGATACAACGAAAAGGCCCACTTTCTGTAACCATTACGGCACAAGGTTTCGTACCAAAAGGAAAGGCTTTATTCCGACATAAGGCAAAGGTTGGCGATTTAATTTATGTATCGGGCACGTTAGGTGATAGCGCGGCGGGTTTAAATTGGATCTTACAGGGTAAAAGTGCGGTCGATTTTGATACTGAATTTTTAGTAAAACGCCATTTTCACCCAACGCCACGCGTTGAATTAGGTCAAGCCTTAGTGGATGTAGCGCATTCATGCATTGATATTTCAGATGGTCTTGTCGCTGATTTAGGGCATATTTTAACGAGAAGCCAATGTTCTGCAGAGATTGATTTATCCTTCTTGCCTTTATCTACATCACTCAAAAAAACATATAGCTTAGAAAAAGCAGAAGTGTTTGCATTAAGTGGCGGGGAAGATTATGAGCTTTGCTTTACGGTTCCTGCAAATAAAAAATCTGAGATTGAAAAGTTATCTCAATCGTTGAATGTACCTTGTACTTGTATCGGAAAAATTGTTCAGCAAAATAACAATCAGATTACTTTTTTAAAAGATGGACGAGTAATCAATTATCAAGCGCCGTCTGGTTTCGATCATTTTAAGGATAAATAATGAATAGTTCACCACTTGATAGAGTTAGCTTAAAAAATCCAGTTCATTTACTTGCATTAGGTTTTGGCTCAGGACTCATTCGTCCTGCACCGGGTACATGGGGAAGTTTAGCTGGAACGATTTTAGGTTCGGCATTATTAGCTTGTCTTGGACTAAAAATCTTCTAATTTTGACCGCACTTTGCTTTGCGCTTGGCTGTTATCTATGTCAAAAAACCGCAGATGATATGGGCGTTCATGATCACGGCTCCATTGTTTGGGATGAATTTGTTGGAGTATTTATCATGTTAGCCCGCGATTCCAACTTTATCCTTGCCTTGGATTGTCATTGCCTTTGTACTTTTCCGTTTCTTCGATATTTTAAAACCTTATCCCATCCGTTATTTTGATCAAAAACTGGAAAGTGGTTTTGGGATTATGGTGGATGATGTTTTAGCGGCAATCTATGCTGTTATCGTGATTGCGATATTACGTATTGTAGGCTTGCCATGCTAAATTTGATGATTATTCATCTTGTTGGTTTACTTTCTCCAGGCCCTGATTTTTTCTATGTCAGCCGAATTTCTGCCATGAGTTCTCGTCGAGAAGCCATTGGTGGCGTGATTGGGATTACCATTGGTGTATTAATCTGGGCAACGGCTGCGTTTTTAGGGACTCGCCATTATTTTTGCCACCATGCCAATTATTCAAGGCATAGTGATGATGCTTGGTGGATCGTATTTAGTTTATCTCGGCATTAAAATGGCAAAAGTAAAAACCAATGCGGTCTTTGATGAAAAGCAGAATGCAAATACATCAAATCAATCGACTTTAAAGAGCATTATGAAAGGCTTATTAGTCAATTTATCTAATGCTAAAGTGGTGATTTATTTCAGCAGTGTGATGTCATTGGTTTTAGTGAATATTACCGAAACATCACAAATTTTGACCGCACTTGCCGTGATTACCGTAGAAACCTTTTTATATTTCTACATCATTTCGGTGCTTTTTTCTCGTTCTGTTGCAAAACAGTTTTATAGCCAATATAGTCGCTATATTGATAATGCAGCAGGGCTGATTTTTATTTTCTTCGGAATCTATTTAATTTATAGTGGCGTTCAACACGCTTTAATTTGATAAAAAAAGGACAAAACATGACATTAAAAATTGCGATCGCCGGTGCAGGCGGAAGAATGGGGCGTCAATTAATTCAAGCCGTACATAATGCAGAAGGGCAGAATTAGGTGCGGCTTTTTGAGCGTAAAGGTTCCTCTTTAGTTGGTGCAGATGCGGGTGAGCTTGCCGGTATTGGTGCATTAGGTATAAAAGTATCAGATGATTTAAATGCAGAAAAAGATAACTTTGATTTGCTGATTGATTTCACGCGTCCAGAAGGCACGCTTGAGCATATCGCATTTTGTGTCGCTCATAACAAAAAAATGGTAATTGGTACCACGGGGTTTGATGATGCAGGTAAAGCCGCAATTCAAGCCGCATCAGAAAAAAATTGCCATTGTATTTGCATCCAACTTCTAGCGTAGGGGATGAATTTGGTGTTTAAACTATTAGAAAAAGCCGCCAAAGTGATGGGCGATTATTGCGACATCGAAATCATTGAAGCACACCACCGCCACAAAGTGGATGCACCATCAGGTACTGCACTTTCCATGGGCGAACACATTGCGAAAACCCTTGGTCGTGATTTGAAAACGCATGGCGTATTTTGTCGTGAAGGCATTACAGGCGAACGCAAACGTGATGAAATTGGTTTCTCTACCATTCGTGCTTCAGATGTCGTGGGTGAGCATAGTGTCTGGTTTGCAGATATTGGTGAGCGTGTTGAAATTGCTCATAAAGCATCAAGCCGTATGACTTTTGCTAATGGCGCAGTGCGTGCAGGTAAATGGTTAGAAAAACAATCTCACGGATTGTTTGATATGACAGATGTGTTGGATTTGAATAATTTATAATTCTATTTCTAAATCACTTTCCACCCGACAACAACACAGCAAAAATCTCATCGGGTTGAATAAAGGCAAGGGGGCTCTTCAGCGTAGGGAAACCTTGCCTTTTTGATCTTCACGCGACAAGAACCACAATAACCTGAACGACATTGATATTCATGGTGAATTTGATGTTGTTCTAAAAAGTTAAGCAGGGAAGTTTGGTTATCGAAAATCTAAGGTGATTTGGCGCTGAATAAGATGAATTTTCATGAAACAAAATAAAAACAAAATTTTTGCTCATTATAGAAGAAAGAGAAGTAAAACTCACGGCTCTTTTTGTTGTAATATAGCGAGCTAATATTCATCATAAGGGAAGAACATGCAAACCTTTTCTAAAAATTAACGTGATTTCAACCGCACTTTTTATTAACGGCTTGTAGCATCCATTTCAAAAAGAGCCGGTTAAGCATATTGATATGTATGTAAAAGCCTTATTACGATGCCAGAGATGGGCGACTTGAACAGATTAATGTGAACAAAGATATTGATGCGTTATACTGAAAAAAATACACAAAAAAAGATTTTTGAAAGTGCGGTCAATATTATTGAGAAAAGTGGATTTTGTTTCTCCGATGACAATGTTTGCACTTTCTGCTCGTGCTTATGATTTTGGCTTGCGTGATGAAGCAGTAAAAATGGTTTTATCGTGGGACAAAACCGTTTAATCACCGCGTTATATGTGTTGGATTTAGATAAATTAACAGTATCGAATAATACGGCATTTGGGCAATTAGTGGGACAGCATGTTAATCCGTATGCGTTCTGTGATTTGACGAAACAACACAAGGCGGCGCAAGATGCGATTGACTGGGCTAAAAATCATCCGTATCAGGCAGTGTTTTTACCTCAATTACCAAGCAAAACATCCAGATAGAAAACAGGCATTAAAAAGAAGCAGAGGCAAAACTTGATGCGCGTTTAGTTGAGCAAGATCGCTATTTTGCTAATCCTGAAAATAAAGCGAAATGGGAAAAAGAACGCCAAGATAACTTAGTTAATGAACGATTTTGTTGGTGATTTTAAAAAAATTTAAAAATCTTAAGGTTGCTTAAGATTTCATTAAGATTTGTTGTGTTTAATAAGCATCAACAAGGCGGCAATGAGGATAATCCTTCGCTTTGAAACATGATTAATTTATGCTTAATTTCTATTTAGGAGAACATGATGAAAAATTTAGCTTTAGCAACCCTTTTAGCTTTATCTACTTCAGCAGCATTTGCTGGTTTTAATGGCAACACTGCACAAGGTGGCTTCCAAGGTGGTGACCAAGGTCAACAACTTACTGTTAAACAAGCATTATCTGCGAAAGATAATTCTATGATTACCTTAGTTGGTAACATCACTCAACAAATTGATGGTGATGAATATGTTTTCACCGATAGTACAGACCAAATCAAATTAGAAATTAAAAAGCGCGTTTGGAATGGCTTAAATGTGGGACCTCAGGATAAAATCCGCGTTTACGGTAAATTGGATAATGAACCTTTTGAAAAACCAGAGCTTGAAGTAATTAGCGTTGAAAAAGCGCAATAATTCATATAATTTGAAGTGGTGGGCAAAAGGCCCTGCCATTTTTTGTTTTGAGAAAGAGAAAAGTGCGGTCAATATTATGCGAGTTTTATTAGTAGAGACGATCCTCTAATCGGCAATGGTCTGCAAATTGGTTTAACGAAAATCAGGCTTTTATTGTAGATTGGTTTACTGATGGGTCAAAGTGGATTAAACGCCTTAATCGGCGCCTTATGATGCAGTGGTATTGATTTAACCCTGCCTAAACTGGATGGTTTGGATGTGTTAAAAAACAATGGCGTTCAAATAATCAAGATGTGCCGGTGTTGATCTTAACTGCACGTGATACATTGGATGAACGCATTAAAGGCATTCAACAAGGTGCAGATGATTATCTTGCAAACCCTTTGCCTTTGGCTGAAGTGGTGGTGCGATTACAAGCATTAATTCGTCGTCGTTATGGGCAAGTTAAACCGCAGATTGAGCATGGCAATGTCAAACTCGATCCTGCTCAGCGTAAGGCTTGGTTGAATGAGGATGAAATTACATTAACCGGACGTGAATATAAATTACTCGAGCTTTTTATGCTGAATAAAGAACGAGTACTTTCACGTGCGACCATTGAAGAAAAAACTATCAAATTGGGATGAAGAATTAGTAGCGGTGCATTGGACGTACATATTTATAGTACGTCAAAAAGCTGGGTAAACAATTTATTCGTACGGTACATGGCGTAGGCTATGCTTTAGGACAAGTTAATGAAAAAATAAACGACTGAGTTTTCGTCTCTTAATCGGTTTAAGTGTGACCGCACTTTGCGTGTGGTGCATACCACAGCTGTTGCCTGGACGGTCGTCAAAAAAAGTAAAAGATGTGTTTAATGCACAGCAGGTGCTTTTTGCCGAGCGTTTGGCAACCTCTGATTTGAAAAATGTCTTATTGGATGAAAATGCTAATTTTCCACGTGGTGGATTTAAACCACAGAAACGTCATTACGATAATGATGCATTTGCCTTTGCCATATTTTCTAACAAAGGTGAAAGATTATTAACCGATGGTGATAATGGCGACAAATTTATTTTCCAAAATAAAACGGGATTTAGCAAAGCGCATATTTTAGATGATGACGATGAATGGTTGATTTATTGGCAACCTGTCGGATAAAAGGTGAACTTGTCATTGCGGTGGGACAAGAATTGGAATACCGCGAAGAGTTGGTCAATAAAATGGTCTTCAGCCAAACAGGGATTTGGTTTGCTGGATTACCAATACTATTATTGGTTGCTTTTATTGTGATTTATCGTGCATTAAAACCAATTAATCGATTGAGTCGAAACGTACAAGCTCGCCGACCTGGTGATGTATCGTTATTAGAAACCGATAATGTACCAACAGAGATTCTACCGTTAGTCCAAAACTTAAATCAATTTTTCACACGTACCAGTGAGCAGTTGGAACGGGAGCGCCGCTTTGTTTCTGATGCAGCACATGAATTACGTAGTCCATTAGCGGCATTACGTATTCAAACAGAAGTCGCACAATTAGCTGGCGATGATGCACAAACTCGTGAAATGGCCTTAGCGCATTTAACCCAAGGTATCGATCGAGCAACTCAATTAATCGAACAACTTCTTACGCTTTCCCGCTTAGATAATCTTAAAGAATTAAATCATCAGGAAAGCCTATTCATTGGTCAGAAATTATAACTTCACTTATCGGTGAGTTATATTTCAGTGCACAGCAACGCCAAATCGAATTGCAGTTTGATCATCAGGGAGAGCCTGCCGTTAAGCAAGGGCAGCCATTATTGCTTGCACAAATGCTACGAAACTTAGTGGATAATGCCATAAATATTGTCCTCAAGGTACTCTGGTACGAGTGATTTTGCAGTCTCGTAAAATTCTTATTGAAGATAATGGCGGTGGTGTTGATCCAGAAGAATTAGCGAAAATTAGGGCAGCGTTTTTTATCGTCCTGCAGGACAAAAATGAAAAAGGGAAGTGGGCTTGGATTGTCTATTGTGGCAAGAATAGCAGAATTGCATCACTACCGTTTCCGATTAGAAAATATTGAAGTTAACGGACAAATTCAAGGTTTGCGAGCTATTATTGAGTTATAAAAAAGGGCGTTTATTGGAGTAGGATAACTGTTCACAAAATGTTTAATTGATTGAAACGTTAGTTGTGGGTTTTCCCTATACTTATTCGTGTTGTTATCTAGTTTATAAAAAGTTGAACAAAATGTGTTAACTAAAAATGGCTGCTTTTCTGGATGAAAATACGTTATAACCTATCCCAAGAGAAAAAGATCATCCTATATCAGAGTAACTAAACATGAAAAAGAAACTTTATCAAGAGAAAATATTTTAAAAATGGGTATACCATTTTGATAATTTAGAGTTTTGCTAGTGATGGTTATGACGATTGTGCATATATTGTTTTTTATGATAAAAATGGAAATGAAATTCCATTTACAGGAATAGCTTACGATTTTTATCGTGATAGCAATGTCATTGTAGTGTATATGTTTTGTTAAGGACGGGTGTGAGAAATGGGCAATATGTTGAGTTTTATCCTAATAGTAACGTAAAAGAATTTTTAGAGATGAGGATAATGTGACTTTTTGGGGAATGTTTTTGAATTCTATGAAACAGGGGAAGTAATGCGTATTGAGAAAAGAGTTTGCTGGTTTTTAATAACATTTCCGCCAGTATGATAAAGACGGAAAATATAATTAAAAGAAAAGAATGAACTCTCTGATTTTTGATAAGAGAATCTTGGCTAAATTTGAAATTAAATAATTAATTTTTAAAAATGAGTGAGTTATAAAAAGGGCGTTTAATACGCCCTTATTGTTAAAACATTCCACCAATTAATTCTAATCGACCTTTCTCAATTTTAATTTCCTTAGCAAATTTCTTAATTAGCATTTGTTTCATATCACTTTCATCCAAGGTATAAACTGGCATCCGACTTAATAAGGCTGCCACACCATCACTTAATAGCGGCATAACATCTTGGGTTGATCCATCACACTATAGGTTCACCAGACCAGCGTAAAATCTGCAGGTAAAATAAAGCGCCCTTCATGCTGCGTTATATTCTGGAATCGCATCAAAGGTTAAATGCAATTTAGCTGGGATAGGTTTTACCAGATAAACGAATTAGCGTATCAACCAAACCACTCATTTCAACACGATTGCTTTCAGTTTGCCGAGTTTGAGTCACTAAATCTTTTCAGTGCGTAATCCACGAAAAATAATCCTGGGATACCGAGTTTGTCATTAATCGTGCCTTTTTCACTTAAATACTGGTTAATTTGTTGCTCGCTAATACTGAATGGAGAGGCTTGTACAGATAGAGTACAGAAGCCTCAAAGGTCAGTATGAGTGATCACTTTTTGAGAAAATTCATATTTTACTCCTAAATGGAAATCAAAAAGTTTATTCTAAAGTAATTTGTTAGTACAGGTTTTTCTTGTGTTGCTTTGAAATGCTAATCTTTTCTATTGTATGGAATAGAACTCTGACAGTATAACTTTTTATGTAATCGATATTCCTGTTTTTATATTGTTTAATTGAAACTAATTCGTTTTTATTAGTCCATTATTTTTAATCGATTAGTTCAGTAGATTTAATGCTGGAATATATAGCGTGAATGAGACTAGTGAGAAAATTGGCATATAATGAATAGCTATATTATAATGGTTTCAAATAATCAATGACGATGAGTAAGCTATGACAAAATCAACATTAGATAAAACCTAACAAGTGTGACAGACTTAAGCCAACATGCTAGTACGTTGGGTGAGTTAGCGGGGGCAGATAAAGTTACCCAAAAAGTAGAGAAAGTACAGCAATCTCTTTCAGAGTAGAAAAGATAAAATCACTGGGTGAAGAGAGCATCAAACGCGTTCAATCCCTTCAAAGTATGGGGCGTCAAAGTGGTATTTCTCCACAAGGAATCGTAGAGTCAGGTCGAGGGTTATCTTCTCCCTCTATGCAAAAATTTATCCTCCTCCTTGCCAAATTTATCTTCTAACGCTTCCGACTTCAGATATTCCTAGCAGTTTAAGTGATGGATTAAGTTCAATATCCTCCTTCCTAAACAAAAGCCCAAGCGGTTTACAATTCACCTTACAAGCGGGCAATTTACCACCTAATACCTTCAAAGTTGTCAGTTTTGAATATCGAGAAGCATACAGTACCCCATTTGAAATCAACTTATTATTAAGTAGCCCACAAAGTGCGGTCAATTTTAGTGATGTTTTAGATAACCAAGCAACATTAAGCATTTGGCGTAATGGTGAATTATTGCGTAGTGTAAGTGGGATGGTATCTTCTTTTGAACAGGGAGATAGTGGTTTTAGACAAACGTTCTACCGAATGGAAATCAATCCAGAGTTATGGCGTTTAGGCTTAAGACGTAACTCCCGAATCTTCCAAAATGAGTCACCTATTGATATTTTACAAAGCTTACTCACTGAAAATGGGGTGACGCAATATCGTTTTGATTTAAGACACGAACATCCCCCACGTGAGTTTTGTGTTCAATACCGAGAAACCGATTTAGCATTCTTACAACGTTTGAGTGCAGAAGAAGGGTTAACCTATTATTTTGAACAAGATGGTGGTCAAACCAAACTGATATTCAGTGATGATGCCCAAACCTTAAATAATGGTAATGCGGTATCTCTTCCTTATAACCTCAATAAAAAAGCACAATTACAAGAAACGGTGGTAACGGCATTTTAACCGAAGTGAACGCGTGCGTCCATCGGAAGTGAAGTTAAAGACTATACCTTTAAAACCCAAGTTGGACGGCTAAGTTTTGATAAGCGAAGCAGGGCATGCGAATAATCAACGTAGTGGTTATGAGCATTATGACTATCCGGGTCGTTTTAAAGACGAAAACCAAGGTAAAGCTTTTACCCAATATCGCTTGGAAAGTTTAAGAACGGATGCACACCAAGGTTGGGGAACGAGTAATAGTGCTCAACTGAGTGTGGGTGACAGCTTTGACACTAACCACCCAAATGCGAGTTTAAAACACCTTATGGCAAATTAGTCGAATTGTATATCGCGGAAGTCAACCACAGGCTTTTAGAGCAAGAAGGTGGCGATAAAGCGACGACACTAGAAAAATGAATTTGAGTTTATCCCAAGACATCAAAGTTGGCGTCAATGCAATTGACGAAGCCTAGAGTGGAGGGACCGCAGATTGCGACTAGTGGTCGGTCCAAAAGATGAAGAGATTTACTGCGATAAATTTGGTCGAATCAAACTGCAATTTTTATGGGATAGAGAAGGCCATACAGTGACCACAGTTCTTGCTGGATACGAGGTGACTCAACCTTGGGCAGGTAAGAACTGGGGATGATAGCTATTCCTCAGGGTAGGTCAAGAAATCGTTGTGGACTTTTTAGGGAGACCCAGACCAACCGATAGTGACAGGTCGAACTTACCATGCAACAGAATATGCCACCTGATGCATTACCAGCTGCGAAGACGCAAATGAACCTGATGTCTCAGACTTATAAAGGCGGTGGTTATAATGGTTTTGATGATGGACGATGCAACGAACAATCAACGTCTTGATTTGCATGCTCAAAAGGATATGAATACGAAGGTCTTGAACGATCAAACTTCGACAATATTAAATAATCGTAGCGTTACTGTTGTTGGAGGTAATGAGACTAGAAACGGTTCAATCTGGTAATTTGAATGAGTCAGTTAAAGGCAATCGTACTATTTTTGGTTGGAGTCAGGAGATCAGTCCAGCAACAGGTTGATTCTGGTAGTTTAACTGAAGTTGTAGAAGGTAAAAGAACTATAATAGTACGTTCAGGTGACCAATCTACTGAGGTTCAGTCTGGCAGTCTAAAGCGAAACAATCATGTAAAATCGGACCATTACTATAACTTCTGGTAATGATACTAAAAATGTAGGTGCAGGTAGTTTGAATGAAACTATTTCAGAGGATAGGACTTCAAATGCGAAGAATATTTCTTTTACGGGTACAAATATGATTAGGAAAAACTACTGTTTAGGGGAGGCGCAACTATAACTATAAAAGAGGGATGAAATTTCTTTAAGCTGTGCAGGTTCAACCATTACACTCAATGCAGATGGAATTACCAGAAGGTGCACATATGGTTTAAATGATTAATTACTAGGAGAGGATCATGAGAAATCCATTGTTTATGCTTTTACAGAGCGTTTTTGTGGCTTTTCTGTCACAGGATGTGGTAGGAGCTTTTCTTGATCCGGTATCCTCTGTAAAAGAACATGAAGACAAAGGTGAAAAAGATAAGACCTATGAGCAAGTTATATAATCAAAGTGGACGATGTGATAATCCTCAGTGGGTTCAGAAACATCATAACTCAGCAGAGATAGCGTAAGTGACAGGATAGAGATTAGTGTCACTTGTAATGAGTAAGGCTATTTTTGCCTTTACGTGAAAGCAATTTGAGAGTGGATCCTTTAAATTGGAAAATATAGCATCAAAATTCTATAGATCCTAAAATTTTTGAACGGGTTAAAGCTGAATATGAAAGAAAAAGTCTACAAACACCAATTTATAATGAAAATCGATTAAAAAGAGTTAGCAGTTGCGTTTTTGCCGATTTCAGATGTTAGTACTTTTCCTGAATTAGTAAATGCACTTATTGCTCCTCGTAGTGTTTGTAAACCAACAGATGAGCAAAGAAGGCATTAGAAACTGAGTTTTCTTTTAAATATGGGTCGCCAGAATCACTTTTATAGCCATTTTATGATGAGTTAGCAATTGAAACAGCTAAAAGTGTTAATTTGAACGAAATGAGCAAATCTCGTAATTTCGATATTGAGAGCAGATAATATTTACTGTGCAGTATCACCAAGTAGGAAAAACAGGAAGAAGAATGAAACAGGCTAAGTATAGAAGCACAATGTTGGTGGAGCATTTTTATATGCTCAAAGGTAAATGGTGAAATACAAAAGCTCGGCAAAGCTATCCTAATGTAGCCGAATATCTTTAAGAGAAGCCAGCTTGAAGTAGAATTATTTAAAAATATTTAATTGATTGAGGATTTAGTTATAGGTTTTGCTTGAGTTATTTTTATCGTTTATGAAACACATAAATGTCCGTCTTTGATTAGAAAATAATTAGAAATGTTATTGATTTATCATAAAAATTCTACTTTTCATGCTAAAAGTCTACTTTAGTTTGTATTTTTAATAATAGAAATGGTTATGGAGATAAAATGTTTTATTTTAATAAAAGGAAGTCTTGATATAGGGGAATGAATGGAGCGATAGAACAATGGTTCTATTAACAGTAGATAATCAAAAGTATCGCTATTACAAATAACAACGCGGATTCCTTACGGAATGACATCGATGATTTTTGGTGTGAAAGAGTTCGAAGAATTAAGTAATCAATAACTCGAATATCAAAAGAGTTTGAGGAAAATATATATCGAAGCTTAAATGCTGTGTTTTCCGAGTGGAGGTCACCTAAAGGAAATTTTCATCGCTTTTTATTAATAATCGATTCAAGGACAATATACCAATAACCTGTACCAATGTTGGAAAAATGACAGAAGGACAGAAGAAAGTAGATTTATTTCAGTAATGGAATCATTTAAAAGCTTAGAACTTAATAATTGGATAAGTAATATGGGTATCTTAGATAGTATAGAATGCCTTGAAAACGTTGTTGGTGTGTGGCGGGTGCTTTTAGATGTATTGGTAGCGATGCTGTAACCAACAAGTTTGGCTTAGATGATATGTATACCGCGCTGTTTCTCAAAGGCTCAGATCGAGCTGCTTCTCGTGATGCAAATTTTCTTGATGCAGCTTTTCCGAGAAGGTATAAACTTCCTTAATAGTGATTTAAAAGATAATTTTGATACAGTTAATAATTTAAGAAAAGGTATAAAGACTCTTCGAGCTGGTGGTAGCTGGTGTTGGTCTTGCTGTACTAGCTGGTTCATGGAAACTTGGCAGTATGGCGGGATCTGCTTTGTGGCAATGCTGTTGTTGTGATGAGTTTTTCAGCTATACAAAAGTTAAAGATGGTAATAAGCCTGTTAGAAAAGAGGACCCAATATTTCATAAAAACTGTGATTGGGCAAAACATGGGCGGTGTTGCTGGTTCAATTTTAGGAACAGCTGCAGCCTTTGAGTTATTACGCTTTGCTGCTTCACTATTGCATGCCCAGCTGTTGGTGTAGCACTTAGCAGCTGGTGCTGGAGACATTGCATGAAGGGGTTAGTTGGAGGTTGTGCTTCTAGTTTGTCTCGGTATGGTGAAAAGAGAGGGAGATTGAGGCGAGCACCTACAGTTGCACTTTTGAGGAAAACCTGTTGCAAGGGTAAAGATCTTGTTGAATGTGAAGAGCACTCAGGTCCTCGAAAGGATTGCTGAAGGGTGACGACAGTATCAGCTTGTGGTGGAATTAACTGCAAGATGGGGCATCGACAGAATGTGATGCAGAATGTTCAGGGGAGGATGTGATACAATATCTATTGATGAGAATAATACCTCTGTCATCTTGGATGTTCATCCTAATGAGAAACAAACTTTGGCTGGGACTCAATACACTTATTGATGAATTACTACCCTGGACAGATTATGATCAAGCGGTCTCAGGGTAACAAAATCAAATTCATCTGATGGAGATGGTTCAAAGAGTAACAAACCAAATTTCATCACATGGAGATGGTTCTAAGAATAATAAAGCAAATTCATCTGATGGGGATGGTTCTAGAATAATAAACCAAATTCATCTGATGGAGAAGGTTCTAAAAATAACAAATTGAATCCATCTGGAGGGATGTCATAAAGGATAATACGGCTCATCAAGCACCACCAAAATGATGCTCATAAGGATAATACGACTCACTCAAGCACCACCAAAAATGATGCTCATAGGATAATACGCAGCTCATCAGCACCACCCAAAAATGATGCTCATAGGATAATACGGCTCATCAAGCACCACCAAAAATGATGCTCATAAGGATAATACGGCTCATCAAGCACCACATGATGCTCATGAGGATAATACGTGACTCATCAAAGCTCACAAAAATGATGCTCAGAAAGGATAATACGGCTCATCAAGCACCACCCAAAAATGATGCTCATCAGGATAATACAACTCATCAAAGCCCACCAAAAATGATGAACATGTACCTCCACTACTAATCGCGATAAACAAAGCAACTGAATCAGCAACGAAGAATGGTACTGAAACTGAAAACACCTGCACAAATGGTGATCCTGTTGATATGGCACAGAGATTTTATCCAATCTTGGCAAGTGGTTTCTTTCCTCAGGATGTGTTATTATAGTTTGAATCCTTATACCGTTCAAGCGCAAACTGCAAGGTTTATTTGGTGATAAATGGGCTGATGACCGGTCTCAATATATTGAGATCAATCAGAAGAAGAGAAGTCATTTATTATAATGGGGAGGTGTTGCATATACCTACCATACCCAACAAAATGATGTTTTTGCTACAAATTTACATGCTCCTCAAAATATACTTTATGGTCCAACAGATACATTATTCTGCTTGCTTAATCGTGAGACGGATTTATATCTTTGAGCACATAAAAATGCACCATTAAATCGTCGTTATCTTTACATGGATTATGGATTATTTTGGTAATTCAATTCATTTTGGAATATCAAGATATGAATTTACAAACAGAAACACACAGCGCTGGTTATAAGTTAAAATATCAAGTCATAGAGGATTAATTGGAACGAATCGATTATGTGTCTTGATATCCAGCAGCGTTTATTGACTTAATGAGTATAATGATAAAAATCAACTCATCCGTTGTCAATAGTCATCAATTTGGTGATATTTATCATGAATATGATGAAAATGGCTTGATGACTAGTTGGAACGATACGCAAAAACACATGCAAAAGAGTTAGTTATGATGAAAAAGGTCGAGTATCTTCAACTCAAACTGTTTCAGGACATTACAAGATCATTTTGAATACGATGAAGAAAATTGCTGCACGACATATACCGATGCGGAAGGTGGAGTTAGCTATTATTGGTATAACAGAGATAATCTTATTATGAAAAATAGAAGATGCTCTAGGGCTATTGCGAAAACAAATTGGAATTTGAGCAATAAAAATTTCAGGGAAATTGATGCGTTGGGTCGTAAATAAAGCTATGCATACAATATGTGGAGGAAATTAACTGAGGCGAATTTACCAACAGGAAAACGTTTTCGATATAGTTATGGTTGTCGAGACTATTGATAAAGCAATTAATGCTCAGGTATGGAAGTACAACTATACGGATAAAAGGTGCATTGGTATCATCTATTTCACCAAATGGGATTGAATGGCGATATCATCACGATGAAAAAGGGCGTTTGATTCCGAACGACCTGATCAGACGGCAATTATACTATTTATAATTACGATGAAAAGAAAACGGCAACTCAAAAGTTATTGCGATAGTCGAGGGAATAGAACCTCATTTTGAGGTAGATATTTTTGGTCGTCCACTTTCAGTTATTCTTACGGATAAATCATTATATCGTTAGTGAATATAACCAATCGCACGCTCAATCAAATAGTAGTTTAACCAAAACTCATAACACCTGAAGGTTCAATTCAAACTTTTGCTTATAACAGCGAGCGTTTATTAACCGAATCTGTAGATGGTAACGGCAATAAAACCAATATACCTATAGGGCGTTTGATTTACTGGTAAACAGCTTCCGAAATGGCGAAACACTGACATTTCACTACGACAACTAACTCTCGTTTAACCGAAGTCAAAAATGCACAGGGTGATAGCTATTGTTATGAATATGACAAAGTGGGTCAACTTGTTCGTGAAACGGATTTTACGGGTATAAGTCGAGCGTATTCTATGATGCTGTAGGGCAGATTGATTCGTAAGACACAAGCAGATGGACATGTCGAAACCTATGCTTATGATATACGAAGATAAGTTACTAACACGCAATACCTGGCAACCTGTTTTGCAAGAAAATGATATTTGTCGTTACGAACTTGCTCACCAAGTATGCTATACCTACACAAATAAAACAGGTCAGCTCAGTCAGACTATCAATACTCAATATTTGCCATATTTTGCTCAACATATCACCGAGTTTGAATATGATGAGCAATATCGTTTAATTGCCGAAATCCAAGATGGAGAACGAATAGAGGTAGAGTTAGATAAATATGGCAGACAAACCGCATTATTGATTACCAAATGGTATAGAAAGTGCGGTCAAAAATTCTCAAGGTTTTAACCAATATGGTGAGTTAACTCAATTCCAAGTCAATAATCATAATCCACTCAATCTTAGCTATGACAAACTAGGCAGACAAACTCGTAAACAAAACCAAAAATGGTTTTTATTTTAGCTGAGCACTTTAGTCCTTCAGGTTTATTACAAGCACAAGGTGGTGGTTGGAATAACAGTTTAACGGAACAACAACTTAGCGATTATCAACCTAATCAAACTTATCCAATTGCTGGCACACAAATTAGCCGAAAATGGCAATATGACAAAGCATTTAACCTTGTTCATACTCAAGATAACCATTGGGGAGCGACAGAATATCGCGTCAATAAAAATGGACAAGTGACGGATGTGTTAAATGGTCTTCGTCATAGTGAGCACTATCGCTATGACAGCCAATTAAACTTAACACAAAAAGCTCAACGTGAAACTGATGCTTTAGGTCAATACCAATTTGAAGCGGCGAATGATGCCAGTTTCGGCATGAAACAACGCAATGGTCGAATTACTCGATTTGGTAATAAAACCTATAAGTATGACGAACTTGGTCGCTTGCATAGCAAAACAGAAACGAAGAAAGGTTTCCGTCCAGTTACAACTTATTACAAGTGGAATAGTCAAAGCCAACTTGTTGAGCTACATAGCCCATTCAAAGGCTCGTGGCGTTATGAATACGATAGTTTTGGCAGACGTATCACCAAATATCAAATCCAAACAGACCAGCCTCAACCCAATCAAGTTATCAATATGCCAATCTGAGGCAAATCAGGATTATTGGCACAAGATAAATGAGCTTTTGGGAGAAAGAAGCGCAATCTCAAAGGTGAAAAACATCACAAAAACCTGACCGCACTTTCAGGCTATCGCTATCTGTATAAAGCAAAATCAATTAGTTGCTGAAGCACCATTGCAAATCACTAGTACAGAAGGTAATCTAGCTTTTAACGCAAAAGCAAACTGGGCAGATGCGATTTGACTGGTGTATCAGGAAGATGATTTTCACCCGACAGCGCGATATGAAAAAGGCCAGTTACATTACACTGTTGCCGACCAGGGTGGGGACGATTACCGAACTTTTTAACCGAGGACGGCTATATCGATTACAGGCAGAAACTGAACCTATGGGGGCGAAGTGAGAGATTGATGGACATCGCCATTATGCTGCAAATGATGTAAATCTCTGAAATGTAATCATCGCTTTTGTGGGACAGTATTATGATGATGAAAGTGAACTACATTACAACCGCTTTCCGTTATGACAGTCCTGAAACAGGACAATATATCAGCCATGACCCAATAGGGTTATTAGGTGGATTTAATCATATGGGTATGTGGGGATACCGACGGCGTTTGTGGGATCGTTGGATTGGCTGGCTGCAATAAGTTTTTAATTCTCGAAGAGAGCTTAAGAGCGGCTAGAGCGTGATGCGAAATTCCTATGACTCAACAGCCGACAGGATGCAAAAAGCGATATCCCTGATGACTGATAGGAACGGTAAACAGATTTTTGATTCTAATCATCAGTACCAATTAACACTAGAGAATATCATTATACAACTCTAAAGGTGAAAAGAAATCGTTATTCAAGAACATTCTCGGGGCATCAGTATGGACCAGAAGGAACACCAGGAAATCAAGGTCCTCACTTCAGTCAAGAACTATGATCCTAAAACAGGTGTGGCTCTCATGAAATCAAAGTTTTCCTGGACTTCCAGAGCACTATAATTTTTAAAAAGGAGTTAATATTGTGAAATGGTTTTGAAAAAGTTTTGGGTAAGGAAAAGATTATTCATATGTTTTGTGGTGACTTGGATTGAATAATGTATTTCTTTGACACAGTGATTATGTTACGATTACACAAATTAGATGTTGTAGTATTTATTTGATTTTCCAGATAACTTTCCTGAAAAGTGGCGGAGAGATTCATTTAATGCTATAAAATTAATTTGGAGTTTTTAATTTAGATGAAATTAATTTTTATTCTAAGGGTATTCATAAAGTTAATGGGCAGTAGAACTGCTTTTTAGAGAATGAGTTAAGTTTAACTATGAATAAAAGTGATGATGATTTTGTCAGGTTCTTCTGACATGAGTTAGAATAGCTGGGAGTAATTCCTGTGAAAACTGTGATACTTAGGTTGTATTCATAGTTTCTAGATAATAATCTAGAGATTGGTCAGTTGGAAAAAGACTGTCAAAACGTAATATTTGCCATACTGCCCAACTATATCACCGAGTTTGAATATGATGAGCAATATCGTTTTCATTGCTGAAATCCAAAGATGGAGAACGAATTGAGGTTAGAGTTAGATAAATATGGTGAACAAACGGCATTATTATTGCAAATGGTGTAGAAAGTGCGGTCAAAATCTCACAGAGGTTTTAACCAATATGGTGAGTTAACAATTCAAGTCAATAACCATAACCCACTCAATCTTAGCTATGACAAGCTAGGCAGACAAACTCGCAAACAAAACCAAAATGGTTTTATTTTAGCCAGAGCACTTTTAGTCCTTCAGGTTTATTACAAGCACAGGTGGTGGTTGGAATAATAGTTTAACGAACAACAACTCAGCGATTATCAACCTGATCAAACTTATCCAGTGCTGGCACACAAATTAGCCGAAAAATGGCAATATGATAAAAGCATTTAATCTTGTTCATACTCAAGATAACCATTAGGGGAGCGACAGAATATCGCGTCAATAAAAATGGACAAGTGACGGATGTGTTAAATGGTCTTCGTCATAGTGAACACTATCGCTATGACAGCCAATTAAAACTTAACACAAAAAGCTCAACGTGAAACTGGTGCTTTAGGGTCAATACCAATTTGAAGCGGCAAATGATGCCAGTTTCGGCATGAAACAACGTAATGGTCGAGTACCCGATTTGGTAACAAAACCTATAGTATGACGAACTTGGTCGCTTGCGCAGTAAAACAGAAACGAAGAAAGGTTTCCGTCCAGTTACAACTTATTACAGTGGAATAGTCAAAGCCAACTTGTTGAGCTACATGGCCCATTCAAAGGCTCGTGGCGTTATGAGTACGACAGTTTTGGCAGACGTATCACCAAATACCAAATCCAAATAGACCAGTCTCAACCCAATCAAGTTATCAACATGCCAATCCGAGCAAATCAGGATTATTGGCAAGATAAATGAACTTTGGGCGAAAAAGAAGCGCAATCTCAGGTGAAAAACATCACAAAACCTGACCGCGCACTTTCAGGCTATCGCTATCTGTATAGCAAAAATCAACTGTGCAGAAAGCGCCATTACAAATCACCAGTACAGAAGGTAATCTAGCACTTGACCAAAGCCAACTGGGCAGATGCGATTTACTGGCTGTATCAGGAAGATGATTTCACCCCGACGGCAGCGTTATGAAAAAGGTCAGTTACACTACACGGTTGCCGACCAAGTGGGGACGATTACCGAACTTTTAACCGAAGACGGTTACTATCGACTACCGGCAGAAACTGAACCTATGGGGCGAAGCTGAAGATTGATAGTCATCTGCCATTATGCTGCAAATGATCTCAAATCGTTTAAATGTAACCATCGATTTTGTGGGACAGTACTATGATGATGAAAGCGAGCACATTATAATCGTTTCCGTTATTATGGTCCTGAGACAGGACAATATATCATGACATGACACGTAAGTTTATTAGGTGGATTTAATCCCTGTATGTGGGATACCGACGGCGTTTGTGCGATCCGTTGGGCTTACAGGGCTTGTCCTTTCATCTCTAACAGAGAGAACAGCGACAGCAAGAGACCAAATGAGTTAGCAGAGGCAAATGCAAAGAATATTACAAGGAGATGCAAGCTGAGGATCCTCTCTCTCCTCTCACTAGATAGACATGGCGCTCTCAAACAACATTACCAACAACAGCAAATAAGAGCCCAAACAGGTATTAATCCAGAAGGAGGACAGGTAAGTCCCAGCAGCTGCTACGAGATTTTTATCGCATGAGATCAATTAAATGCGATTCAACGTGCTCAGACTATTAATCAGAAATTCTGGAGGAGGTCAGAGTGCAGTGAATACATCTTTTTGATTCAATAATAGGTGACGGATGATACACTCGTCAAGGAATTATATAACAACCAATCAAGCTAGGGTTGTAGTTAACGATCAAGGCCAAGTGATAACAGCTTTTCCAATACCATAGTATGGGAGGAAATATGAAAAATGATAATAACTAAAAGAATATTCATTATTGTGGAATCTAATGATGTCGTGCAAAAGTAATGTTGTACAAAAGAGAGAGGCAGAATTTATGTATCCTACGATCTAAATAATAAAGAAGATGTTGTTACATTATTTGATTTATACGTTAAAGAATATTTTTAAGTTTAAAGTGAGGAGACAGGATGACATTTTGCAGGCAATAGACAATATCTCACTAGCTGGAAAAGAAATCATTGATAATTTTTGAAAATGATTTGATTCTGCTCGCATGAACAAATAATAGGGAGGTGTTCTTAGAATTAGTCAAGAGTATCTTACTCTCGTATTTACCTCTTTCTGAGATAGCGATGATTGATATGGGTGGTATAAAAGGATTGCTTTTCTATTTGGTGTCACATGCTACTAATAAGAGAATGATAGAAAAGTGCTCATGAAGTATAATATAACCAATGTGGAAGATCGACTTAATTCCAAGTCAATAATCATAATCCACTCAATCTTAGCTATGACAAACTAGCGCAGACAAACTCGCAAACAAAACCAAAATGAGTTTATAGCCGAGCACTTTAGTCTTCAGGTTTATTACAAGCTACGGGTGGTGGTTGGAATAATAGTTTAACGGAGCAACAACTTGGGCGATTATCAACCTAATCAAACTTATCAATTGCTGCACATAAATTACCGATGGCAATATGATAAAGCATTTAACCTTGTTCACTCAAAGATAACCATTGGGGAGCGACAGAATATCGCGTCAATATGGACAAGTGACGGATGTTAGCAAATGGTCTTCGTCATAGTGAGCACTATCGCTATGACAGCCAATTAAACTTAACACAAAAGCTCAGACGTGAAAACCGATGCTTTTAGGTCCAATACTAATTTGAAGCGGCAATGATGCCAGTTTCGGCATGAAACAACGTAATGGCCGAATACGATTTGGTAATGAAAACCTATGAGGCATGACGGACTAGGTCGTTTGCATAGCAAAAACAGGAAACGAAGAAAGGTTTCCGTCACGGTTACAACTTATTACAAGTGGAATAGTCAAAGCCAACTTGTTGAGCTACATATAGCCATTCAAAGGCTCGTGGCGTTATGAATACGACAGTTTTGGCAGACGTATCACCAAATACCAAATCGACAGACCAAGTCTCAACCCAATCAAGTTATCAATATGCCAATCCGAGCAAATCAGGATTATTGGCATAAGATAAATGAGCTCTGGGCAAAGAAGAGGAACAATCTCAAAGAGAAAAACATCACAAAACCCTGACCGCACTTTCAGGCTGTTGCTATTTGTATAAGCAAAATCAGTTAGTTGCTGAACACCATTACCGTCAATGGTGTGGAAGGCAACTCTTTAACACAAAGCAAACTGGGCAGATGCGATTTACTGGTTGTATCAGGAAGATGATTTCACCCGACAGCACGTTATGAAAAGGGCGGTTACACGGTTGCCGACCAAGTGGGGACGATTACCGAACTTTTAACCGAAGACGGGTACATTGACTACAGGCGAAACTGAACCTATGGGGTGAAGCGGAGATTGACGGTCATCGGCACTATGCGGTTGAAGAACTTCAGGTTAATCCAGATGGAAACAAAAAGTTAAGAAATATTACTCAGTTTCCAGATGGAAATTTATCTAAGATTAAGAAAAAGTACTACCTTTTCCTGAAGGATGGAGTGACACACAGATAATAGATGGTATAAAAGCAACAGGCGATACTACTCCTATTGGTACACGTCAGAGATGGAGCAATACTTCATCGAAAAACGGTGGATGGAGTTCAAATAGAGGTAATAAAAATAGGAGATGATGTTGTTGGTGGATATCCAACAGGTGGTACAAGTACACATTTTACCAAGTGGTTTTCAATGATTAAGGAAGGAAAAAATGATGTTTAAAAATTCGATACCTGTTTGGATGGTTATATGACTCTAGACTATTGGTATGGCGAAGGGTTTTGATTTTATGAAGAACTTCTTCTAGGATTTTTCTATAGATGATTGGAATAAGTTAAGAGAAAAGTTAGCTAATAAGAATGATGAATGAAATTAAGATTAGCATATGCTATAGACTCGATTGTGGTTCAGGAGGGAATGGTGACTTTGATTAGCTTACTTTTCTACTGATAGTTAGAGCTACTTTTGAAGTTGTTCTTGATTCTATGAGGACATAGTGAAAATATGCCTCAGTATGAAAATGGTGTTTCCTTATTAATTACAGAACAGACAAATAGATTAAAAAGAACGTTGTTTGGAAAGCAAACCGATTCAAATTAATGGTGGCGGATTTATGTGCATAAAATGGATCATAAAGTAATCAGATTCTATAATTTTAAATGTTAAAATGAGTGCTACACATGACTGATTTTGCTACAATCAATGAACTGTTTGGTTCAATTTTCTGAAAAATAATTTTATATTATCAGGAACAGGTTGGGGTATAGAGAAAGTAGATAGGCCAATTATGTGCTCTTTATATCTGAGGGGGAACATTTTGAAGGGAGAATTGAAATTAATAAAGAGGTTTTGAGCTTCTGAAGAATGGTAAGGATTAATATAAATGATATTTTATTAAATATCATACTGGTTTGAGTAAAATGAGTATATCATTACCGAATTATTATTAACTTATACGAGCGATATTCAACCTTGTGATCGACAAGTAGCAATAAATTTCTTTGATGAATACACTATTCCATATAGAATGATTATCTGGATTTCTTAATAGATTTGGAGGTGGTGATCATTATCCTTTTATATTTCTACTAATTTAGGGAACTTAGTTGTTCTTTTAATACAATCAGGATATTTATGAAGAGGATAAAAAGCTTTCATGAAATTCCATCTAATGTGTGTGTGTTGCAAACCACTAGTGACTATTTATAGAACCAGAACATGGTGGAATATATAGAGAAGATTTAGAGATGATGATAACTCTTGCTTAGGTGAAATGGTTTTGGGAGAATATGGATAGCTTTCTTTGGGGATGCAGCTTAGGGATATTTAGATAAAGCTATCTCAAGTTATTTTAGTGAGTGAAAATATATTTCTGTTTAATCAAATTTTAGAAGTGAATATAAGGATAATATCATGATGATATAAAGATTCCTAATATGGAATATTATTTTTAAAGATAATAATTTATATATTTTAAACTTAAAAGAGAACAAGTTGACTGTAAGTTCACTAATCTATACTATTTAATTCATACTTTCTGTATGAAGCTATTATTTCAAAATAAAACAGCAAATGAACCACAGCAATTTCTTGTCAACAAAAATAAACGACCTACTTTATAGCATACCGGATGGTATAATGTTACATGACGATGCCGGAAAGAACTTGATATAGAAGATATACACAAGAGGATAGAGGGATTGATTGAACTGTTATCTGACAAAGATGAGTCCTTGATATTTGATTCTGCTCGCCTGCTCACTCTACTGGGGCATTGATGATGGCTTTGATGCCCTAGTTAGGATGTTTGATGAAGGTGAAAACGAAGGGATTTATTGAACACCCGCTTGCAGTGGTTATGATGATACTGATCAACATATTTTATCTGCGTTCATTGACTACTGGGCAGCTAAGGCGGGATCAAAGTAAGCAAGACGGCGAGAAGGCGCGTCATAGAATCTTCCTTTATATAGTCAAAAATCATCCAGAAAGCATCAACAGAATGTTTTTCTATAAGTGGATTATTTTTGGTTAGTTACGAGTATCATTTCGTGAGAATATGTCCAGATGATTAAAGAATATTTGCAGTATATTATTGATTACCTAATAAACAATACTGGAAAAATTCACGATGCTATAAAATTGATTATTAGAAATAGAACCACAGTTTATTCATGATTTGCTGGAAAAAGAACATATTAGCGGATTTTTGGGTTTGTAAGAAAGGAGTTTATGGATAAAATATTTTTATAAAAGTCGCTGAACAATATGGTGCGTTTTCGAATTTTTGCTCCCTTATGGTTTTATATTGATAACAAGTATTGAAAACGGCGAACACTATTTTCAACGCGAAAAGTTTTTAATTCCTGAATTGCAAGAAAATATAAGAAATATTGTTTCACCAATGAAAGCTGCATTGGAGGGAGAAATAGGAATAATCCGTCTGTGCAGATTGGGGTAGATTACAAAGATGATATTATGAGACTAGCAGTTTTTGGAAAAGTTCAAACAAGACCCAGAGATTGCTAAACTTTCTATCAACTGGTGAGAAGTTGATTTTTGAACATACAGCTAATGATTTTATTGGGAGATGGTCTTGAAGTGGTATATGCTGGGAATTATCTTTGATGGAAACTAGAGAAATAATAAAAAGTATGCATGAAATTAAAAATAACTTTTAAGTGATGCATTCGTTGAGAGATTGAAAGTTATGAATGAAAAAGAAGCTTTTGGAAATAATTTGCTAAAGGAAAAATTTGTCTGTAATTGGTTTTGGTGAACATGTACAGAAATCATTTGAAATGGTATAGATTATTCAGAAAACGGTGTGGTATCAAGTATACGGCTGATGAAAAGAGCATGAATACTTGTGGGGTTGTGTAAAGAATTTACTTCTCTTGAAGAAGTGCTGAGTTAACTCAATTGTGCGCTCAAGATTGTAGGTTTAAATTTGTGTGGTGGTGAATTATTACACACCTTTTGCACTGATTAAATTTAATTCGTATACCTACACAAATATTTCTATAGTGGAAATAATATGTCTAATTAAAAATTCTAGATTATAATGATTATATAAACTTTCTACGGTTATTATACAAATGAAAAGGGTTGATATATGAACTATTCAATGAGATAGATTGGAAGATGTTAATAGAAAAATTATATGGAAAGAATGATGTATAAATGGAGAGTGGATTTATTATTTAGACAAAGATTGCAAAAGCATTTAACAGCATTTGTTTATGGAATGTTTTAAATCTAGCTTGAGACTTCCATAGGGTGAAAATTAAGAGATGGATATATAGGGTAAAATAGGTATTCGAATTTGCTATCGTTCCGATGTAGTAGTATTGAACAAATTTCTGATGCTATAAACACAAGCTATGCTGTATATGGTATTTCCAAGGAGTTTGATGAAAAATAATTTATTGGTAACGGTTTCTCATAGTTTTGAATCAATAGCCACTTTAAAAATAGCTGAGGAATTAGATCCACTGATCGTACTTTAATATAGTTAACATCATCCTGAATCACACAGGAATATTCCTAAGGATATTTTTGAAACTGGCTGGGTTGCCAATAGAAAAATTGATATTTTTACAAGTTTGAATCTCTCATAGGCCAATTTTGTTGCAGGATCAAAATTTATGAATATAAATAGATAGCTATTTTGGAGACTCGTATGATCAAAAATCTAGCAAAGCACTACACTAATTGACTTTTATTATCCTTCTTTTTACCAACAACAGATCTTTAGTCCTAATAACATGCGTTGCTTACAGTGGTGTGTGTCTGTAAGAAGATATGTAAAGACAGTCTCACCAAAGACGCATAGCGTTATGAATGACGACAGTTTTGGTAGACGTGTCACACAAACACCCAATTCAAACAACAAACGCAACAAATCAGCTTTGGCAATACGCGA